>ERZ772961.750-NODE-750-length-12645-cov-3.245274_pt1 | contig 12645 bp, 11 predicted proteins | sample MGYA00580677_ERZ772961 | MGnify/ENA primary metagenome ERZ772961 (study PRJEB29015, sample SAMEA2738088) | human oral metagenome | biome: human oral; feature: human-associated habitat; material: saliva | place: China | collected 2227 ... | reverse complement strand
CAATTGTGCAGAGAAATCTGTATCTTTATCTGCAAATGTTTCAGTATCAACGATTTGTACACCTACAGATTCCAATGCTTTACGAGCTGTATTGTTTACAGATACCATTTGATCATTGTTATTGGAGTACATAATAGCTGCAGTTTTGAAACCTAAAGTTTTATGTGCTTCTTTAATTGCAGTATCTACTGCTAAGGATTCAGGTACAGCATTACGGAAAATATAATCGCCGATATCTGTAATACCTTCAGCAGTTGTAGATGTACCAAGCGCTACTACTTTACTTTTATTTGCTACAGGACCAGCGGCCATCATTTCACCAGATAACATTGGACCAATAACTGCTACAACTTTATCTTTTGCAATTACTTTGTTCATTGCATTGATAGCTTCGTTTTTATCACCTTTAGTATCTTCTACTAACAAGTTAATTTTTACAGCATTTGCATCAGCGTTGATTTCGCTTACTGCTAATTCTGCACCAGCTTTAATGGATTCACCATATGCTGCGGCACCACCAGTTGTTGTTGTTAATAAAGCAATTTTAGCTTCATTGCTATTTGCATTACCTGCATCTTTATTGCTACCACAACCAGCAGCAACTGCCATTACACCAGCAAGACCAAAAATGGCTGCTTTTTTCAACATGGATTTATTCATGTTACACCCTTCTTTCAAAACATAAAACTTTAAATCTATTCCTATATTATGAGAATCTAAAATACTTTGTCAATTAAAAGATAATGATTTTAATTCCCTAATAATATATACATTAAATAAACTATTCAGATAATCTTTCCCATTTCTCATACAATGAATCTAACTTGCTTTGAGTTTCTTCAATTTGCGTAGAGATTTTAGACATTTCCTCTAAATCTTGTTGCACTACAGGATTTGATAATTGCACCTCGTACATCTTCATTGTTGCTTCAAGGCGAGCAATTTCAGATTCGACCTCTGCTAATTGTTTTTCCACCATATAAGCATTCGGCTTCTTCTGATTTTCCTCGGTAGATTCTGATACTGAAAGTACTGGCTCATCGGCTGAACTAGATTTGCTGTCAACCTTATCAGCTTCTAAATTTTGCTCATTAGCTAGCGCTAATAAGTCTTCTTGCTCTTTCAGCTTTTCCTTGTAGTATGAGTAATTACCAAGATATTCAGTAATTTTACCCTCGTCAAGAACTACTGTTTTTGTAGAAACTTGATCTAAGAAATATCTATCGTGAGAAATAATGAAGCAAGTGCCTTCAAATTGTTGCAGTGCTTCTTCTACTATTTCTCGCGTAGGAATATCTAAATGGTTTGTCGGTTCGTCCAAGATAAGGAAATTATCACCTTGAAGGAATAATTTCAGCAATGCTAAACGCGCTCTTTCACCACCGGATAAATCACCGACTAGTTTAAATACATCATCCCCTTTAAAGAGGAATGCACCAAGCACGTTACGAGCCTTATCTTCGCTGTAGTTAAAGTGATTCATAATCTCTTCTACTACCTGCCAAGAATCATGTAGCTCTTCGTGCTCTTGCGAGAAGTAACCAACTTGTACGCGATTGCCAATATCTACATGACCAGATTCAGGGAATAGTTCTCCTACAATGGTTTTTACTAGAGTCGATTTACCGGCTCCATTAGGACCGATAAGAGCCACAGACTCACCGCGGCGCACAACGAGAGATATATCATCAATGATACGACTTTCACCATATCCAACAGATAAGTGATCTAAGACTAGAACCTTATCAGCACTCATAGCCGCTGGAGGGAAGGAAAATTGTAAATGATGTGAAGTAACAGGTGCCTCAAGACGCTCTAAGCGATTAAGTTGAGACTGACGACCACGAGCCATTTTAGACTTGATACCTGCACGGTATTTATCTATATAAGCCTCTGTTTTCTTGATGTACTCTTGTTGCTTCTCATATGCCACCATATCAGCTTTCAACCGTTCATCACGTTGTTGAATATAACGACTGTAGTTGCCACGATACGTTGTGGCCTTATGATTATCTAGCTCCACAACTCCCGTGACGATACGGTCTAAGAAATAGCGGTCATGGCTGACGATGAGAATGCCACCAGGATAGGCAGCTAAGTACCCTTCAAGCCACTCGAGCATATCCATATCTAAATGGTTTGTCGGTTCGTCCAAGAACAGAAAATCCGGACGACGAACTAAGGCCTTTGCTAAGTTAATACGCGTCTTTTGACCACCAGAAAAAGCGTTAGCTGGTTTATCTAGATCTTCATCAGTAAAACCTAAACCATAAACAATACGCTTTGTCTTTTGCTCATAGTCATAACCACCAAGCCATTCTAGACGATTTTGTAAATAATCTAAGCGTTGTAAATCAGCTTCACTAGCCTCTTCAGTTTCTAAGCGGCTCGTAAGTTCTTTAAGTTGTTCTTCCAATGCATGTACATCAGCCCAAGCCTTTTCAATCTCGGTAGCTAAACTATCGTCACCAAGATTCACATCTTGTTGCAAGTAGCCAATACTTGCAACAGGAGACTTAACTACATAACCTTCATCAAGCTCCTCATAGCCTAGTATGCATTTTAATAAGGTAGATTTACCGGCCCCATTAGGCCCTACCAAGGCGAGTCGATCGCCCTCTTTTATCTCAAAAGACACATTGGAAAACACTTGGCGCACCCCAAATGATTTTCCAAGGCCTATCATTCGAATGCGTTCCATTCACAACCTCCTAATCATTTACCCTTTATTATACCACAGTTGCCCGTACTAACACCAACATTTCTATAGAATCTTTTGATTTTCTGCTATGACGAAACAATTTGCCCAATAACGGAATATCTCCTAATATGGGTACCTTTTGTAGTTGGTGCTGGTCTCGATTATCCATGAGTCCACCTATGACGAGTACCTCCCCTTGTTGTAAACGCACTCTAGTATGAGCCTGCCTTGTACTAATTTTATAAGCTTTCATTTCCGATACCATAATTGGTGTGCTTACCTCAGCATGTATTTTTGCGTCTACACCACCATCAGCAGTAATAATAGGAGTATAGTTTAACTTGATTCCCACCTCTTCATAGCGAGTAGATCGCTTGCGTTCTCCATTCACCTCTGACTCTTCTATAACGGGAATACGTTCACCGATTAATATATGTGCAGTCTCCCCATTAAGAGCCATAATAGATGGTTTTGCTATTAGAACAGCTTTTCCAGAACTTTCCATAAGACTTAGTTCTGGTTTTACAAAAAACTTATAAGCTTCTCCACTAGGTGTTTTACCAAAGGTAACGGCTCCATACGAATTAGTCTTATCATCACCATGGCCAGTCAAACTGAGCCAAGACCAACGAAAGCCTTGTTCTTTTGCATAGGATTGCTCCATAGCAATAATTGTAGCTTCTAATTGCACTTGCTTAGGCTCCTTATCGATTGCGCGGACTAAGGATTCTACTCGCCTTTTTTCACCGCTTGTTACATGCATAATGACCTCATTTTGTTCTGAAAGTACGGCCATTTTATCATTCTTTACTACAGTGCCCATTACAGCTTTCAAAGATTCTGCTGGTAAGTGTTCTGGGGATAGTACATAGAGTTCTCTGTTCTCCAGTGCCGACTCATCAGATTCAATAAGTAATGTATTATGTTGTTTTGATACAGAAAAATGATATATCCGCCCTAGCTCTTTAATAACCTCTTCGGGAGACTCCCCTTTTACGGCGGTCGTAATATTTCCCTTTAATGACTCTACACCGATAACTGATATACCATAACTTCGACAAATGCCTAATACAGTTTCTCTTAATGATCCATTCCGTACGGATATTGTAATTGGTTCTTTAGCTTTATTATTCTCAACGCTCTTTGTTACATTATCGATTACACTATCGGTTATATTATTGATCACACTATCGGTTACATCGTTTCTTACATTATTAGTTACATTATTTGTTGCCTTTTCTTCTGTAATATTTCCTAATACAACTAATGGTCCTCCTAATAATAAATATGTCAGTAAAGCTATTAGTGTAACTACTTTTATGATTACTCGATTTTTAGCCATCGTGATGAACCTCCTTCGACGATTTCTACACTATTTTCAGTAATAGCAGATACTGATATCCCTTGCCAACTACTTCCCATCGTAACCATCTGCTCCTCTGAGCCTCTTCGTAAAATGGCAACTTTTTTATTTCCTTCAATAATTCCCACAAGTTCAATGGGCTGTTCTAGAATCAATGTTTTAGAATTAATACCTGTTCTGGAGTGAATATTTTCATTACTAAAGTTATTGGTATCATCATGAGTAATATAGTCATTTAAACCTTTACTCTTTCTATTCGTTTTTATAGTATTATTCTTAGCCCCCCTATGTGGCCGCGTAGTTCTTTTATTACTTATTTTCTCACTATTACTAAGTGATGTTTCATCATTGCTAACAGTATCTAACTCATTATCTAAATCGTTATCAATATCTTTAGCCTCATCATTTTGACTTAGTAAATCGGTACTAGAAATATCTTTAAAGACCTCTCGCCAAGGATGATGCCGCTCTACACTACTCACATCATATAGTAAGCGCCCTTTAACAATAGAGTCATCTTTCCCATCATGTAAGGCCTTATTATCCACCCAATCTTTACTAGATTTCCCGTTATCGTTATCATCTCTTTTTTTATTAGATCGCCCTTGTGATTGCTCTTTTATATCTACCGTCCTTTGATTATCAACACTATCCTCTAATTGAGCTGAATTAATATTGATATGTTCCTCTTCGTGAGGATAAAAAACTCCTACTCCTATCATTGCTAAAGCAAGTATTAAGAAAATAAAAATCGCAATTCTATAGTGTCGTATAAGAAAATATTGTCTACCAACCCACCCTTTGATCTGTTCTATATAGTCTTGTAAGTTCATAATTCACCTCCTTCAAACTATTTCTAGGAGGCCCTTTTAAATCCCTACAAAAAAATGACTCTACCAGTCACCTAGGTGACTAATAGAGTCATTCATTATATTGACAAATCAAAAGGATTTGTTCTTATTTCATTTACTGTTAAAGCCATCTGGATGAGATGTATGCCATTTCCAAGCATCTTTGATAACATCAGCTACATTGCTGAATTTAGGATCCCAACCAAGTAAGTTTTTGATTTTTTCAGAAGAAGCAATCAAAGTACCTGGGTCACCAGCACGACGTTCACCATATTGAACAGGAATATCGATGCCTGTAACCTCTTTGGCAGTTTCGATGATTTCTTTTACGGAGAAGCCATTACCACTACCAAGATTAAATACTTGAGATTCGCCACCTTTATGCAAATAGTCCATAGCTAATACGTGAGCAGCTGCTAAATCATTAACATGAATATAGTCGCGCACACAGGTACCATCAGCTGTATCATAGTCAGTACCAAATACAGTTATATGTTCTCTTTTACCACGAGCTGCATCGAGCACAAGGGGAATCAAATGAGTTTCTGGATGATGGTCTTCCCCAATCGTACCAGATGGATCAGCACCTGCCGCATTGAAGTAACGCAATGCTACATATGTAGAACCATAAATAGAACTGTAATCAGATAGCATTTCTTCAATCATCAATTTAGTGCGACCATATACATTTGTTGGTTGCAATTGTGCATCCTCTCGAATTGGTACCACCTTAGGCTCACCATATACTGCAGCCGTACTAGAGAATACGAAATGTTTCACACCTGCAGCACGAGCAGATTCAATAAGGTGATAAGAACCAACCACATTATTTTCATAGTAAATAGCTGGATTTACCATGGATTCCCCCACTTGAGAGTGGGCTGCAAAATGCATAACACCAATGATATTATGGTCTTTCATAATTTGGACTAACTTAGGATCTGCAATATCCATATTATAGAATGTAACCCCATCAGGAATAGATTCTACATGTCCACGAGATAAATTATCTACAATGATTGGTGTATAACCTGCTTGTTGTAAGGCACGTACAGTATGACTCCCAATATAACCAGCACCACCTGTTACTAAAATATTCATAGTTCCCCCTTATGAATTATGTGTATCCTTTGCACGAGCTAATTTAGGACCAATGAGGCGTTTATAGACCTCAACACCTGGTTGGTCAAAGGCATCAACACCAGCAAAAATAGACTCGAAATAAACGGCCCAACAATGCATAAACATAATTTCCCCTAAATGGAATGCATTAAGCGTTGGTACAGTTATAGTCATGTTAAAGCGATTATCACTAGATAAGGCCTCTCTATTGGCATCTAAGGCAATATTTAAAATATCACAAATCCCTACATCCGATAGAGCGCGTAAGCGTTCATATTGACTATATGTACTTGGCACGATGAGATTATGTTTCCAGTCTTTAACCTTAATAAATTGAACGACTTTATTAAGACGCCCCTCTTGATGTTCCTGCACTTGAGCGTGCATATCCATAGTACCTACTGCAGGTACTGGAGTGCGGCCATATGGCAAACAAGTATTACTCATCTTACCAAGTGATTCAGATAAAAGCTGCACATACCAGTCAGATAAAGAGTGAAGCGCATCACTATATGGCATAAATACTTCAATAATACGACCATACCGTTCAGATGCAATATATTTTAATAAAGCACTTAATAAAGCAGGATTTTTGAAAATATCCTCTTCTTGACATGCTACGTCCATAGACGCTGCACCCGCTAAGAAGCCTTCAATATCGAAGCCTACAAGTGCAGCCGTTACAAAGCCTACCTCTGTAAATACAGAGAAGCGGCCACCAACGCCATATGGAATACTATAAGTCTTCCAATTATTTTCTAGCGCCATAGCCCTTAAAATTGTAGGATGTTCATCATCAGATACATCAGTTACAGCTACTACTTCATAGTTAATGTTGCGATCTTGTAAAGCCTTCTCCAAAATCATGAAGTTAGCCATTGGTTCGATGGTAGAACCAGACTTGGAGGTAATAACGAGCATCACCTTATAGTCAGAGCCTTTTTTCTGAGCTTGGTATTCTAAGGTACGAATAAGACCTGCTAAATAGTCGCCATCTACGTTAAAGCCAGCAAAGTACATCCGTGGATATCCATTGCGTTCTTCTGTACTTAGATTATTCCAAAATGCACCACATTGAACGTCAAAAATAACCTTGCTCCCTAAGTAGGAGCCGCCAATACCGACAGACACAACGGTATCAATATTGTGGCGTGCATAGTCACGCAATTCGTAAAGACGTTTCAACATATTTGGTGTATTGATACCATCTTCCGAAATATATGGAAGCTGATAAAACAATACAGGTTCAGGTAAACCATCTTTAGAAACATGGCCTTCTTCAAAGCCTGTAGAACGTAAAATATTTGTATGACGCCACACATTCTGTATAGCTCGTTCAAAATTATTTACATCTCGCTCTTGTATGCAACTTTCATTATATATGTTAGCGTAATCTAACTCGAACCCCGATTGTAATCGCAACATCAGATATCTCCTTCACTGACATTTTATGTACAATATTTTACCCATTATATCATAAAAGAATGAATAAAATATTAGTTTATGCAATCAGTTTACCCACAAACCATAACCGAAGCCTACTGCATAGACAGACCACAGCAACGCAATAGGAATAGCCAGCTTAAATTTAATCTTTAATGTCTTATGGCGCCACAGAACCATGCCTAATAAAGCACCTACACCACCAAAGGCAAATGCTAAAAATAATAAAGTAAACTCTGAAATCCGTCCATATCCCTTGATGGCACATAATTTATCATATCCATACATACTAAATACGACGAGATTCCAGACACCTACAGTTACCCAAAATTGTGTATCACTCATATCCCCAAACCTTGTATCCCTTACTTATGATGAGCTTTAAAATATTCTAATGTTTTTTGTAAGCCGTCCTCTAGTGTAGTTGTGGCAACAAAGCCAAAATCGCGTTCTGCCTTGGCATTGCTTAAACGAGAATGCTTGATATCCCCTACTCGCTCAGCCTCATAGTGCACCATAAAGTCTGCACCACTAATAGCACGGAATCGCGTAATCAACTCATTAACAGATGTTCCCTTATTGGTAGATACATTATAAATACCTGTACATTGACTATTCCCCATAGCCTTAATATTAGCATCTACCACATCATCTACATAAATGAAGTCTCTAGTTTGCTCGCCATCACCGTATACGGTTAAAGGCTGGCCTTCAACGATTAAACGGTTAAAGACACTGATAACGCCACCTTCACCACCATCACCTTGACGAGGTCCATATACATTGGCATATCTAAAGCACACTGTATTTAATCCAAAGGCTTCACGATAAATACGTAAATACCCTTCTGCAGTAAGCTTTGTTAGTCCGTAAAAGGAAGACGGCATCCCACTTAATTCCTCAGTTAACGGCAATACTGCTAAATCCCCATAAACAGCAGCGGACGAAGGCATTAAGAATTGTTCAACTTTCACCTGACGACATGCATCTAAAACATTAATAAGACCCAATAGATTCACATCACAGTCATAACTAGGGTTCTCCATAGAGGATTGAACCATAGTTTGCGCTGCCTCGTGAAATACGATAGAGGGCTTAAACTCTTCAAAAATAGATACTAGTTTAGGATCTCGTACATCCATCTCAATAAATTGAGCTGCTTCATGTACAAAAGAACGCATACCAGTAGACAAATTATCTATAACAAGCACATTGTGCCCTAATTCAATTAATCGATCCACAAGATGAGAGCCAATAAATCCGGCCCCACCTGTAACACATATATTCATAGTACCCTCCCTTCTTATATTTCTAAATACCTGCACCTTGTTTAGCTAGTGCATCGGCCATTTCATTATATGTATCGCCCGTATGAGCAGCTACCTTGTGAAAGTATACGCGCACACGGTCTTTTATGGATTCATAAAATGCTGCGTACTGTTGAGTAAGCGCATTATTCCGTTTCCAACCCTTCGTAGCCCACATTTCAATGCCCATATAGTCATAATAAAGTGAACATTCAGGAACGCCGCGATCAACAGCATATTTCATAACATACATAGCAGCTAATAACTCACCAGCTACATTCCAAAATGATGTATATCGTTCATCAGTAGATGGAAATGAAAAGGTCTCCCTATTCCCATTCAAGAAGATGACACCACCTGCTCCAACGGTATTTGTCCCTTTATTATAACTACCGTCAATATAAGCAACCACATGATTTGGCTTAGTAAAATCTGGTTTCACAACACTTGCTGTCACTTTACTTTGAGTCCTAGAACTAGAACTTACCGATCTAGAGCTTATCGATTTAGATTTCACGTCTTGAGAAGATTTAGGTTCGCGCTTATTAGCACTCATAAAATCGTTTAAGGATAAACCTGAGTCCTCCACAAAAGCAAGAGCTTCTGCTTCCGTAGGGAAAGACTTGTAGATAGCACCACCAAAGCCCTTTACCTGCTTCTCACAGTCAGCCCAAGTCATATAGACACCTGGCACACGACCATTGCGAACTGCATAAAACTTTTTAGCCATACACACCTCTTAATGATCCATTGTAAGTTCAATAAATTCAGCATTTACAACAGATGCTAAATCTTTTGGATTTACCTTCATTTGCATACCACGTAGGCCTGCACTAACATATACAAACTCTAGAGGTTCCATAGTAGCATCAAAGTACGTAGGAAATGCTTTTTTCATGCCCACAGGAGAACAGCCACCACGCAAATAACCTGTAATTCCCAACAAATCCTTAACCGGAACAAGCTCTACCGACTTATTATGACTAACTCGGGCAGCTTGTTTCATATCTAGTTCAGCGGCCACGGGAATACAGAATACAACGTAACCTGTTTTATCACCTTTACCAACTAGAGTTTTAAAAACTTCCTTTTCCTCTAGGCCTAACGCCTCTACTACATGAAGGCCTGTTGCATGACCCTCAGACCATTCATATTCACTAATGCTATAAGGTACCTTATGGGTATCTAAGATACGCAATGCGTTAGTCTTTTTATGTTTTTCTTTACTCACTATATCCCACCTTATATATTAGCGTAACAAATAAATCTAATCAATATATAATATTTTTCTATATATTATATATGGCCATAAATTTATATCTAACTCAACATTCTTATTTATTCATAATTTTATTGATATTCTTTAATTCAATGCGCAACGTTCCATCATCATTGGTTTTGATTTCAATAAACTCGCGATTTTTCATATATTCCACAGGAAAAGAGATTTCAATGCCCGTATCGGTTTTAATCTTATGATGTTCTCCAACCTTTGTAGCAAACTCACGGTTCACCGGTAATGGCCGCATCATATCTGCATCAGCTAATTCTTTCTTAGCCGCCTCTTGTTGAATCGGATTCGCTTTGAATACCTCTTCTACTATACGAACAGGATCGACTGTATCTGATACTTCAGCATTTTTAGCAATCATAGACTTTGCAGTTGTCAATTCAACGACGCCATCAGACTCATGCGCTTGAGCCACCTTATCTACAATGGCTTTCACCTTTTTTACTGTATCTCGGGAGGATTGATTAGTACCTAATTGTAATACCTTATCCGCTAAGATATAGGATACTTCACCATCAAACTCACCTTTTGGTTCAAAAATACGAACACTAAAATCATGTAAATTAATAGATGCAAAGGCACGTAATTTTTGAGATGGCATAGGCAGTACTGCCTTATGAGAAACAAGTTCTGTAGCTAATGTACCGTCATCTTCACTAAATAGTTGATGGGTAAAAGCATCATGAGCTTGGCACAAAAGAATACAAATATAAGTCGTATCTGTAACAGCTTCACAAATAATTGTATCGATTACTACGGAGTCCGTTGCTTGTTTCATATAGGTAAACAAGCTTTCACCCAAATTCTTAGACAAATCTATAAACTTGAGGTCTCCCTTTTTATACTCCACTAGCTGTTTACCAAATGGACTTGCATCATGTAAAGTACCTGTTCTAGCACCTGGGTCTTTGAACGCCTTCGCTACATGATTAGCAATATAATCTTGTATAGCTTGATCGCCAACCTTTAGTTCATGTTCAGAATATACGGCTAAAGAGGACGTAAAGTCAAAAATCTCTAGCGCAGCCTTATTAATCTGCATGATGCCTCCTTTTAATAGAAAATCGATTACCCTTTATTATACCATTCTTTTAGTTTTCGTTTATCAACTTTTGAGCATTCCGTAAGGGGTATCATAGGAATTTCTAGTATTGCTTTTGGCCACTCCACTGAAGGTCTTTCATGATGAATGCATTCTATAATTTTACTTAATTTAGTATTATCCTCTAATACCATATAAGCAATAAAATCTTCCCCGCGTATTTCATCATTAATCGTAATAACAGCGACTTCAGAAACGCCCTGTAAGGATTGTAAATATAATTCCATTTCTGGGATAGAAATTTTATAGCCCCCTTTATTGATGACATCACCTCGCCGCCCATGAAACATGAGATACCCATCGCTATCTATATAGCCGCAATCATTTACAGTATATGTATCGGGAATGCCTTCAATATGATGCTTTGTAGTCACATAAATAACGCTGTTCTGCTCTGCTATTTTGACAGATGGAAAGGGTCTTCCCACAGTACCTTCTCTATCTAACCACTCTTTACCTGTACAATATGTTATATAGTTAAGCTCAGATGCACCATAATAGAGAATAAACTCCATATTCGGACATATTAGTTCTAACTGTTCCATCAACTGTCGATCCAGTACTTGAGAGCCTCCGATGATATAGCTAATAGAGTCTAGTTTACTTTTGCAATGACGTACTAATAATCGTAATTTTGTTGGTAATGCATATATATGGTCCACATGATATTTATCAATAAGCTGTATCCATCGAATTGGACGCAACGAACTTGTTGTAATAACGGTTCCACCAGACCATAGCACAGCGACAACCATATTACTAACACCTGTGAAGCTAAAGCTACCATGTAAGAAGATTTTTGTATCTTTGTTTATATAAAAGATATTGTTTTGAATATCAAAAAACTCTCGCCACGAGCTCTCACTGCGCCACAAAGGTTTGGGGCGCCCCGTAGTTCCAGAGGTAAGCACCCCAAAATCAGCTGATAGAGGTACACCGTCAGATTTTATAACACAGGCCAATTTATCTATATAATCTGTATCCATTTCATTATGGCATACCATGGGAATGTCCCCTTTATACAATGAACTGAGCCACTGGACAAGTTGTTCAATAAATGATTGATTTTGAATTAAAAGAACTTTATTTTTTACAGCCTCTTTAGCTAAGGTAAGCTCCACAGTTCGACTTATAGTGTTAATATCCGATGATAGGATTGCATCATATAGTTCGCCATAGGTATACTGTTCATCATCTACTACAAGAGCAATTTTATGTGGTTCTAAGTCTTTAAGTTGTTGTAAGCGCTCAATAATTGTCATATTACATACGCTCCATAATTAAAGCTGTACCTGTACCACCTGCACCTGCAATAGCACATAAGCCATACCTACCATTACAAGCTTCTAAGGCAGCCATACAATGAAGCGCTAAAATAGCACCAGAACAGCCATAAGGATGACCATAGGCTAAAGCTCCACCTAGTTTATTGTATTTCCCCATATGATTAGGATAGGCCTTATTA
>ERZ772961.749-NODE-749-length-12651-cov-4.389648_pt1 | contig 12651 bp, 18 predicted proteins | sample MGYA00580677_ERZ772961 | MGnify/ENA primary metagenome ERZ772961 (study PRJEB29015, sample SAMEA2738088) | human oral metagenome | biome: human oral; feature: human-associated habitat; material: saliva | place: China | collected 2227 ... | reverse complement strand
TTCATCATCATTTTCTTCATCAACAACTTCAATTTCTAAAATTTTATTTTTTAACCATTCTATTTCAAAAATTCTATCTATTAATAATTGAAATTTAGTATTATTTATCATTTTTTCAATTTCTTCAATATCTTCAAATTTATTTAATAAAAATTCATTTAATTCTTTTAATTCATTATTATATTTCATTGAAAATTACACCACCTTTGTTTTTAGCAACGCTTTTTACATTTTTAATTCCACAATCTTTAAGAACTTCTTTTAATTCTTCTTTGCTTAAATCTTTTATATCTTTTTCGTATAACTTTTTTAATTTTCTCTTTTTAATTTTTACTCTCCTTGAAATTCTCTAAGTACTAACATAGCATTCATTTTATTGTACATAGATACTGAATCTTCTAAGTTTTTAATAAATACATCAGATTCTGGTTTTGAGAAGAAGAAACTAATTGCTTTACCATTTCTTATTACTGTTAGTTTAAATTGTAAATTTCCATTATAAACATTATTTTCAAAAATAATTGTTTTTGGGTCTTTAGCATTCATATGAGGAAAATTAACTTTACCTTCTTGTCTAGAATGATATAAGTCTGATACTTGAGCTATTTCTAATTCTGATAAATTAAAAATCGCTTTTGAGTTATAATCGAACTTAGGTAAATTATTCTCATATCCCATTTGAGGAGCTAATGTGATTAACAAATCTCCTGTAGATTTTGATGGTGCTACCTGTAATACTGAACCAGTTACATTTCTGTTTCCTTTAACGAATTGTAATTGAAAAAACACTTTGTTTGACATATTTCAAACCTCCTATTAAAATTATTATATTATATATTATACCACAAAAGGTGATAAAATGTTAGACTTAAATTATCCTTTAGATACAATAGCTATTAAAGATTTACCTAATGCTATTAGAGAAAAAGGTAGAAACATAATAGAATATGTTAAGAATATAGAAGAATATAGAAGTAGTAATTTATTTAGTACAAGTTTAAATTTGTTTCCAGATTATAAATTTTTATTCATACATTCAAATAGTTCTGTTCCAGCTGGACTTTATTTTAAAACTCCAGATTCTTGGATTGGATATAGTAATTATAGTTTTATTCCACAAACTACTGAAAATGTTCCTGAAGGAACTCGTGTTACTTATGGATATCAAACTTATGAATTAAAACACGAAGGAACAAATAAAATTTGGACTAATAAAACAGATTTTACTCCAATATTATTCTTTGACTTTTTTGAAACAAATAATACTAATGTTCAATTAAAAAATAAAGGTTTTCAAACTTCTGATATAGAAATGGTATTACTTGATTTTAAAAGAGACACTAAAGAAATAGTACCATTTGTTATTGCTGATAAATTTACTAGTATTAAAACTAATAAAACTTATCATAGCGGTAAGTTATTAACTTACAGTGCATTATTTAAAAATATAGGTAGATTATATTCTAATGATGAAGCAATAGCTGAAACGGCTAAAGCTTGTTTAATTAGTATAAACGATGAATTTCAAAATGTAAGAATAGGTCTTTGTTATGATAAAGAAAATAGACTTTATTTCTATAACAAAGAACAAGTAGTTGACTTAGAATATACTTTAAGTACACACTTACCTTATCAATTATCAATGAAATTCTTTGAAAATAAACTATCTATACTTGTAAATAATACAGAATTAGAAAAGACTTTTGACGTAGAAGTTTCTGATAAAAATCTTTTCTTTGGATTATGTTCTGATATGTCTTATGGAAGATATGCTAATGCATCTTGTTTAGTATCAGAACCTCAAATATTTGATGTAGCTTTAAGTGCTAAAGAAAATCTTTGGTTAATGGAAAACCCAAGAACTTGGAACTTCTTAAATAGTAAATCTTATATTAATTTAACTTTAGATGAACAACTTAAACTAAAGAAAAATATTAATATTTTAGATGCTGTTGAGAAACACGATTCTGAATTTACTAAGTTAATTGAAAATAAATTCGTTGAACAAAATACTAAGATTAATGCTTGGGCTAATACTACTAATCAACAATTACAAGATTTAATTAATAGTAAACTTAATGTAATTACTGAAGCTGATAAAGTAATACAAAAACAACAAGAATTAATATTACAATTAAATAATAAAATAAATGCTCTTGAAGAAAAGATGTTTAATTTAGAACAAAAATTAATTGGTTTTACAGAATAAAAGGTAGGTTTAAACACCTACCTATTTTACTTCTATAAATCTAAAATTAATTTCGTAAATATTATAATATAATTTTTCTTGAACTTCTGTCATATAATATAATTTATTTTTTATTCTAACTCTTTTATCAAAGGCATCTCGTCCTTCTCTATCATAACTTCTTATAAATAATCCTTTAAAATAATCAGACATTCTCTTTCTTCTAGTTAATATGAATTTCATTGTTATTCCTTTTTTATTTTAAATTCTATAATATTATACTTTTCTTCGAACTCTATAATATAAACAAACATATGTTTAGCTACAGTTCTTCCAATATACATATAACCTATTACTTTACTTTTATTACCATCCCATTCTATATAAGCATCTTTTCTACTTGATTCAATCATAAATCTTATTGTATCAATATTACCAATAAATTTCATTGTTTTTCCTTTTTTAAAATTATGATATTATAATACTCTTTTATGTCCATGGTTAAATTTTCTCTTTCCAACCTTATATAGTTTCTAAAAATAGATTGTCTTAAATATCTACTCATAGTAGTAAAATCATAAGGTGTATTAATATAACCAGTTCTCTTTAAGTCACTTAAAATTAAACCATTTATGTGTTTTTTAAATATAATCTTCATGCATACCTCTGTTTAATTTTCTTTATTTATGTTTTTAAATAATACATATTTTTAAAGTGAATAAAAAAGCTGTATTATTTCTAAACACAAATGCGCCGGCGCATCGAATGACACGCCTGTGCTTTAAAATTTTGTTATGTTTATTGCTATACATTCATTAAGTTCTAATTCTTTATCTGTTAAGAAGAAAAAACTTCCGATAAAAGCTCTTGTAATATTCGTTTCACTTCTAAAGAAAAATATATTTTCTTTTTCTATTAGTCCTTGTCTAGTACAGTTTGTATAGTACATTAAACACTTTTTATCTGTTATTAATTCTAATAGTTCTACTTCGTGAAAATATACATCATTAGAAGAATAAACGTTATATTCTTCAGTAGAACCATCTTTCTTAAGAAAGATTATAATTCCATTTCTTTCCAAATTTCATGCCATTTCCTTTCATAATAATGATTTGTTGTAAAAAATACAATCAGTCTTTTTTATTTCTGTTCTTTTAACTACTATAATTACATCTATAAAAGATTCAAATATAGTTTTTTGTTTTATTTTTTTTATTTCTCTATCTTTTTTATCTATATAGAAGAACATATAATCATTGCTAAAATTCTTAAAAAGTTTTTTTAAAGGATTTTTAACATATATATCTCTGCAACTATATTTAATTGTATACATATACCCAGTAGTTTCAGAACCTTGTAATGTTAGATATTTATTTTCTTTTATATATCTTACATGTTCTTTTTGAGCTTTTAAAACATTCATACTAAGTCTCCAAAAATAAAACTATTAATTATGATACTTAATTTCTCGTTCAAGTCTTTAAGTTCATAAATTAACTTCTGTTCTCTGAATTTATCATCGTTGTATTTATCTTCTATTTTTGTTTTTATTGGTACGCTAAGCATTTCGTTTAAATCAAAATTTAAAATTCTTTTTAAATAAAAAAGAAGTTCCAATCTTGGACTTCTATTTCCCTGAATCCATCTATAAACAGCTGAATTATCTATATAAATATGATATTCTCTATATAATTTTCTAATAAGTCTATATGGAGAAATATTTTCTAGCTTAAGCATTTTTTTAAATTCAATATTATCGAATTTATAATTATCTTTTGTATATTCACAATCTTTATTAATAGTAAAACCAAGTAAATATTCAAGATTTACATTACAGTTATAAGCTATTTTAAATAACTTATCTAAGTTTATTTCTTTTCCTTTAATCATTTGATTGATTTTATACATTCTGATTCCAACAATCTCAGAAAACTTTTCTTTAGATTCATAAGTTTTTCTAATATTCTCAATTCTTTTACCTATGTTTTCTTCAGAATAAACATAATCTAATTGATTAAACTGTAAGTTACCAACCTGGATTTCTCCGTTTAACCATTTTTCTCTAGGTATCTTAGTTTTCTCTACTATTTTTTCAATAGATTTTTCATTTGGTTTAGATTTCTTATAAAAAAGTTGACTAAAAAAAGCTCTTGATAATCCAAAATTCTTTGCTAAATCATCGAATTTTAAATCATTAAGAACTCTATATCTTTTTATGTTTTTAACAAGTGTTTCACATTGTTCATCGGTTAATTTACTAGATTGCATCTAATACCACCTCATCTTGGTCCTCATCAACATTTAAAAGAATATAACTTTCTTTATCTAATATATCAGAAAGAATAAATTGAGAGAAACCAAATTCAAATTCTTCATCAGTATAGAAAATATTTTCTAAACTAACTTTTATCATTTTAATATCTCTAGATAATGCATCTAATTTATATATATTTCCATAAGAACTTAATAATTCATATAACTCTTCACCATGTTCTTTTCCATGGAAGAAAGTTAACAATACACCTTTTATTTTTCTACTATCAAGCATGTGAAAGTCGCAGTTCTCAACTTCAATATAATCTAATTCAGAATTATATAATTTACCTATTTCTTTAATTAACTCTTCTTTCTCAGTTTCCTTTAGTTTCATTCTTAGACTCCTCATCTTCAACTATTTTTAATAAAACATTAGCTAACCCATCAAAAGCATACCCTAACATTATATTTAATAATCTTATATTTTCAAACGTATTAGTACCACTTTTTAGTAATTCACCAAGAGTTTTATTAGAATCTATTTCAATGTTTTCATTTATATCTCTAATTATATTCTTAATTCCGCATAACTTTTCAAATATCTCTGTAGAGTTATTACATAAAGCTGGAATATATGGAATTTCCTGAATAAATCTTTTTACTTTTACTATCTCATATGGGTCACCATATTGTTTATTATATGAATCATAATAATAATTATTTATAAGTGCCAATTAAATCACCCCTTATTTTATATTTTCAAATCAGACCTAGCTTTTAAAAACTTAGCATAATAATTATTAGATTTACCTTTTTTAACTGAACCTATACCCATGTTATAAGCTGTAATATATTGTTTTTTAGTTTTAAAATTACTCTTTAAATATTTTATCATATAACAAGCATATTCTACTTGTTTTCTTTCATTATTTAATAAGCTACTAGCATTTTTAATTCCTTTAAATCCAAAGACTCTATTTACTTCGTCAACAGCTATCTGTCTTATTTGAAAATAACCATAAGCTTTATTAGCTAAATGTTTATCTCCTATTATATTATTAACTCTACTCTCTATATGAGCTATAGCTAATATATCTAAATAATCTTCTTCTAAATCTAAACAAACTTCTTTAACTAACTTTTCAAAACTAGTTAATTCAACTTCTTCAGCTTTAAGCTCTTCAATTCTTTCTTCTAAAGCATTAACTGGTTCAATACCTAACATCTTAAATAATGGATTAGTTTCTTCACTAAAACTATTTAATCCTAATAACATAAATATTAATAAAACTATTTTCTTAATAACAATCACATCCTTTGTTTAATTTATTAGTATAACCAAATAAAAAAAGTTATACTGGTATAATTTTATATATAAGAAGCATACATCTTAACATATAAACTCATAACATTATAACTTTTAACTTATTTAAAACTAGTAAGCTTATATATAAAAGCTTAACTTAAACTAACTTTCTTAACAAAAAGTTTCAAAAAGTAGGATTGGCACTCTATCGTCTTAGCTGTTCGATTAAGGAGAACAGCTGATAGAGTGACACCCATCCCCGTAGGGGTGCACGACAGAGCGAAGTTGAACTGAGTTAGACTTTTCCCCTAGTAAATTTACTAGAGAAAAAGCTGTACTAGCGATTTTACGCGTGTTTATACACGACGTCGCTCGTCTCACATCGTCAGCTTACTTAGTTTCAGGTTTAAAAAACCAAGACTGTAAATTCCGTCCTACAATCTTATGCAATTAGCGTTGCATATCACTAAGTATCCCACACCGGAATACCCCCTAGCCTCTTCTTCTAAAGGCGTCCCCTTAGAGTGGCGGACTACCACCACTTGTCTATTTTTCTTAACTAAAATAAAAAAACTTAAGTTTGTTCAACCTAAGTTTTACTTATTTTTTTGCATAACAAAAACAACCCATGGTTGAATGAAGATTAACTAAGAATCATTCTAGGTTATTCTTCCAAATGTTTTCGTTAAGAAAAAATCAACCTTCTCCCATTCGCTGGACCGACATCATTATAGTTTCCTATAACGCACCGCTCCACAGCCCGGAGTCAGACTGCGCGATACAAGTATTCTGTACCGCCTTTATTACGCTTATAGCCTTTCTGTACAACTGTACTAATTTTCAAAAACTTTCAAAAACTTCCATTCACTAAAACTTTCATTTTTTATTTATTTTTTACTTCTTCGCCTGTTCAGTTGTAGTCCTTTTAGCAATGACCACAAATGTGATAACTAATACGACCACCGTTCCGCAATATCCTACTAGTATGGCTTCCTCGTCTCCGACCGCCGAAAGTTGTTCCATCGTTCAATATCTATTGTAATTGGCTTTATTTATTTTTGTTAACTGGCTTATTTATATTATATATTCATTATAAACTATTAAATATAAATTGTCAAGAAAAACTTAAATTATTTTTTTAGTATTAGTTTTACCTTTACTAATCTTCTATAAACATCAGACCAAAATTCAACTTGTATCTTAGTAATAACATCTTCTAATTCTTTAAGTTCAGTAGTATCATGTATTTGAAAATAGTCACTAAGTTCTTGCTCTGTATATTCTATTCTTCTTTTCTGGCTATTTTCTTTTTTATTTTTGTAATAAATAAATTCAAAGAATTCTTCTAAACTTATATTATAGTTTTTGATTTGCTTTCAACTCCAGCCTTGCTTGTTTAAAGTCTTCTTCGGTAATTCCTAAGTTGTTAAAAAATCCTTCTTTTCTTAATTCTCTGAATTTAATTTCTAAGTTTCTAATACTAATGTCTAGTTCATCAGATAAAAACTCATAAGTTTTAGCACTTATTGATTTATGTCTACAAAAATAATTTTTAATTTCAGTATCTAGTAACTTTTTAGCTATAGCTTTATATTCGAACTTATTCTTTAAAGGTGTTTTAATAGCCTCTCTAATATCTTCTCTAGAATAGTTTTTAAATTGTTGATAAATTAAATCCCATTCATAGTTCTTTAAAGGAGAAGATTTAATACTAGAATCACTAAGTTTAAATCTACTAAATATTTCTACTTTTAAGTTCTTTAAATATTCTAATCTTGTCATATACACACCATCTTATATGTTCATTAGCATTATAGCTGCTTGAGTTTGTTCTCTTGCCAATTCTAAATCTTCTTCTGTAGGTTCATCTAAAACAAAAGAATTAAAAGAACTTCCATAAGGCACTATATAGATATTATTGTCATAGCCTATAACATTATGATTTTTAACTCTACTATCATAATAGTAAAAATTTTTATGTACTAAAAATAAATTTTGAATAGCATATTTTGATATTTCTGTTTCTGTCATATTTTTAACTTTTATAGTTTCTAATCTTGCTCCGTCTATAAGGTCTGCTATTGTTTTTAAAGTAGTGCAACAAAAATTATATGCATCATTTTCTTTAACCTCTAACATTATATCTTCTTTAATTCCTTTTTCGTTTTCATTACTAAATTTAAATTTAGCTAATAGTTCTATAGATGGTGAATGCCAATAGCTTAAGTTTCCTATAAAATACATTTTATCATTGTCGTGGAAGAAAAACGTTCTTAATCCTATATTACAATTTTTCTTTACAAACTCTCTATTGAAATCTTCTTCTTTTATTGATATTACTTTAAATTCATTTATTGTTACTGAATATGTATCTTCGTCAGAAACAACAACTAGTCTTCTTCCATCAGGTAAAGGTTCTGCATGGAAAGTTTGTTTAAATCTACTAGTATAAGTACCTGTAGTATTAGCATAGAATCTTTCTTTTTTTCGTGCTAATCTTCCTGTTTCTTTTCTTATTATATTTTCTTCTGTTTCAGTAAGAACTTTATCACTAAATATTTGAAAATTATATGGAGTTTTAAGAGCTACATATATTTTTTTATCTTTGTGCATAAAAGTGAAACAGCTTAAATCCACTATACCTTTTTCTATAAAGTATTTAACTTCTTCATCTGTTAACATAGCATTATTGAAAAGCTCAAGATAAGCCTGTGCTTTTTCTTTTTCTGTTAAATCTACTATTTCTTGTTTCATTAAATCTATAGCTTTTATTTCTCCGTTTACTATTACTAACATCATTGTACAATAATCATAAACAGTTTCTCAACATTTTTTAAATCTGTACTTTCTATTAATCTTAATAGTTTATCCATTTGTTTTCCTGTTAACAATAACAAGTTATGATAATAGCTTAAATTAACATTTTTTAAACCATCTACTATTAAGTCTTCTTTGAAATAATATAATTTCTTTTTATTATATAAGAAGTTTTTTCCTCTTTCTAAATTATGTATATCTTTTGTAAAAATACTTTTATCCATTAAATTCCCCCTAGTGTATTCATCATAACTGCTGTTGAATGTTCATCATAGAACTCTTCAAAGTTATTTTCTATTTCATCATATAAGTTTTCTAGTTGATAAAAAGGACTAAATCTAGAGTTGCAACTTATACAATACATTTTATTTTTAAATAAAACGAAGATAAAATCTTTAAAGTTAGATAACCAATAACAAGTAACCATTTTATCTATATCTCCATAGATTTTCATATTTTCTATTGATGTAGAATCTTTATCTGGAAATGCAAAAGTAACTTCTGAAAAATCTTTGCATTTTACAGGATTACCACCTTTGTTGTCTAATATTTGTTCTTTGTCATAACTAAAGTTCCCATAAATACTTATATCTTCATCTGTATAATTTTTTAAATCTAAAATCTTTAAACCTCCGCCAGTTCGATAAATATATTTAGATTCAACAAATATAAACAAATATTTATCATCCTTTAAATCTACTACTTCTAATAAATTTAAACTACTTCCTCTTAGCAATCTATAAGTCAAAGCAGTTTTACGTGTATTTATTCTATCTTCTTTTGTTTCATATATATAACAACCTACACTACTATCTTCCATTATTTTTACTTTATCGTTTAATTTAATTAAACCGTAGTTATTATTTTTTTTTGTTCTTTTGACATTTTCATCAATTAACCTCATTGTTTTAGCAATATTATCGCTTTCAAGATTTTCAGGAGTTGGACAATATTCTGATTTAAATACAATTCCTTTTTCATCAAACGTCTTTCTAATCATATAATTATATGAAGTTAAATAAATACAGTCATAGTATTCTCCATTTATATCATATATTTCATATATGTTTTTACATCTTTTTAATATATTTAATATATCCGTTGCGCCGGCGAAAAAATTTCTGCAATAACTTTTATTAAAAAGACAAATATCTTCAACGTCAGCCTCTTTAATTTCAAAATCAACCATGTCAAAAGTCATTAATCTTTCTTCTTGAAATAAGTTTCCTTTTGAAATATAGAAAAACTTATTTTCTACAAAACAAGTTTTTAAGAAATCCTCTTCTTTTTCTTCTTCAAAATCGAAAGTATCTAAAAATTTAATGAATTTATCCATCGGACATTCTCTAAAACTGTTTAGTAAATATACACTTATTCTATTTTCTGTAACCATTACTTTTTTTTCTCTCACAAAATATATTTGTTTTCCTGTGTAATATAAGTTTTTATTTTTCTGATAATAACTATTATAATTATAAAATGTATCAGATATATATTTTTTATTTATTGCAATAAATATATTTTTATTTTTATCTAAATCTACATCTTTTATTGTATAATTCAAAACTAACCTCCTTATACAAAGTCTGCTAAATCTTTATACTCATGGAATAATTGCATTAAGTATTTTGTAGAATTATTAATTGAATATAATTGATTATTTAAAACAATTGTATATTTAGTATTATCATCAAAATAGAAAGTTAAGTTAAATTTAGCTGAACGATTTAATAAATCAAACTCTCCTTCATTCTCTACTTTAACTACTTGTTTTCCTTCCATATTACTTTTTATAGATTCAATACTATTTTCCATACCTCTATTTTCTATATTTTTAACTCCATCCATTTCTGTACGATTATCATCAATATAATAAAAATCGAATTTGCCTTTATCCGTTATAAAATCAAACAAATAAACTTGTCTTGTATCTCTATTTCTTATTATTTTATTATTTGGACATACTTCTATTATCATTAAATTCTCTAAATGTTCTATTCTCATAAAATCTCCTTAAACTTTTTCTGTTAACATTAATCCTTCTCTGAAATCTTCCATTTCTTTTTTTATTTCCTCGCAACCATCTTCATAAACTATTTTTAAGCTATGGTTTTCTTTGAAAAACGTTTCTTTATCTATATTTTGTGCTGATAATATATATAAACTATTATCATTATATAAAGAATATAAACTTCTTTTTGTCACGCAATAAAACTCGTGACTATAATCGGTTTCTTTTCCTAATTTTTTATAAAGATGTAAAAATCTAAACATCTAACACTTCCTTTCTAGAAATTTTTTCCTCTATTATAGTACAATTTCTCTTTTTAAAAGGTATTAATTTTTTATTCTTTCTTACTTTTATTTCGTTACAGTATAAAAAAAATTCATATGTAGGAACATATAAATCTTGATTTATAAAAAACTTTTCTCCATTATCATTTATTAAATAAAAACCTCTTAAATTAACATAATATTTTATTTCTTTAAGAAAATCACTCATATTTGATTCTTCGGAGCAAAGCCAATAATTTTTATCTTTAAAAAAAGATAAATCAGGTTTTTTTGTTAATTTTTTATATATAAAAGCATCCAGGTCTGTGAGATGAATGCACACATCACAAAGCAGTATCTCAGAAACCTTCTATCTAATTTTTTTTCTGAAGTTATTTTCCTCTTATTTCTGGTGTTAACCTGGTAAAATATTTTTTATTAAAAACTTATATTTTTAAAAAAAGAATATTTTAGTCTTTCTATATCAATAAGTTCAGTTAATTCATTGTATATATCATCATATTCTTTATCATTCATTTGCATTAAATAATTCATAGCTAATTTACTTTCTATTAAATCTACTATTCTTTTTAATGGTTTTCTATGAATTTCATAAAATTCAGTTTGAGCATAATAATTAAGAAAGTTTGGATAAAAATAACTATTATACATAGAAAACATAGCTTTCATTTCTTTTACATCTATTTCATTAACTAAATCATTATAATTTTCAGTTAGTTTTTTTATATCAAAAAACATCTCTATTATTTTTTTAGGTTTTTTTAAGTTTGGTATCACAACTCCTCCTTAATAAAAAAAAGACAGTTAAACTGTCTCTTCTGTTCTATGTTTTTCTGGTTTTTCTTTTTTATCTTCTTCTGTTTCTTCAGGTTCTTTTAATAAGATTTTTATTTTTTCATTAAGTTTAGTAACTGTATTATCAGTTTCTTCTTTTAATTGAACTATTTTCTTTTCAATAGAAGTTATTATATCTTCTAATACATGTATCTTATTAATATCGTTCAATATAACATCAAAATCTTCTTCAGTTATTTCTTCTAATCTAAGTTTTGCTTTTAATTTCTTAAATAACTCTTTGTTTATCTCTACCATTTCTCTTCCTTTCCTACATCTGATATTCCGTATTTCTTAGGAGTACTAAAACTTTCTCCTTTGAGTATTTTTTCTCTTATCTTTACACTTGTGTGTAATCTCATTTTCTTTCCACAAGCTAGTCTATGTTCACATAGTTTACAATGACCAGCATTAACGTTTTTAAAAAATAATTCTTGTTGAAAAATAGATATTACTTTCATTAAGTCTATATCTATTTTATTAAGTATGTCTGTTTTTTGAAACTCTTTTCTTTTCATTTTAAATGGATTATATGTTATTATTTTACGAACACTATACCATCCATCTACAAACCAATCATTTATTTCTTCCTTTACTTTATGTGCATTAAAATATTTAAATAAAACACATATAAAGAAATATCTGAAATTCAAAAAATCATCAACATCAAAAGGAGTCATTATAACTATATCTAATAAGTTATCTCCTACTTTATTTATACTAAGAATATCATAAACCATATAATAAGGTTGTTTTTCTAATCTTTCAAAGTCTATTTGAGGAAGAGCTACACTTGTATTATTAAATTTAAAATCTTTTAATACATTAGTAAAGTAACTTCCAAGATTTACTTCCTCTTTAAAAAGATTCTTAATAGAGTTTTCTAAATCGGAGATTTGTAACTCCATATTAAGAATACCTACAATCATATTCAATCGTCTAGCTACGGATAATT
>ERZ772961.748-NODE-748-length-12656-cov-9.133958_pt1 | contig 12656 bp, 14 predicted proteins | sample MGYA00580677_ERZ772961 | MGnify/ENA primary metagenome ERZ772961 (study PRJEB29015, sample SAMEA2738088) | human oral metagenome | biome: human oral; feature: human-associated habitat; material: saliva | place: China | collected 2227 ... | reverse complement strand
AGTCCGTCCAGCAGGTGTTCTCCTACGCCAAGCAGTTCGAGCGCGCCCTGGCTGCTGCCGAGGAAGAAGCGGGTGGCTCGATTGCCTCTGCGACCGTTGCTCCCGAGCAGTCTCCCGCCTCGTCCGAGACCGCCGAGCCCAGCGTCGAAGAGGTTGCTGCCGCCGAGTCCGCTACCTCCGAGGCTGCGCGCGAGGCCGTGGCTCACGCCCGTTCCGTCATGGGTAACGTGGGCCGTGCGAAGGCGCCGAGTCGCGTGAGCTACAGCTCCGCCGAGGGCACCGAATCGGCCGGGTCGTCGTCCGGTGGTAACCGCGCCGAGCGTCGCGCGGCTGCCAAGAAGCGTCGCCGCCGCTGAGCTGATTGCTACAGCATACGGGTGAGGGGTTCCTGCGGGAGCCCCTCACCCGTTTGTTGTATCCGAAGCCGGGGCCTCGTCGCCTTGGTTAGGCGAGTTCGAGGGCCGTCATCATCCAGCGCCCGCGGTATTCCTCGAGGCGCAGGGCGAGCGCGTACGTGCGAGACGCGGTGGACACGATGACGGCTGCCTCGGTGGTTGCCGCATCAATCGGACACGTGCGCACATGGATTGGCCGAGTGCTGCGCGCACAGGGGGAGAGGTGGACGGTTGTGAGCGCGCCGTAGAGCTCGGGGAGGAGCCAGCGTCGCAGCTGCGGAGCCTGGCGTGCCCCAGTGACCACCTCGATGATTGCCCGCGCAAGCGTGGCGGCCCACTGCTGGGCATCGGGCAGATCGCGCGGCGTGGGTGCATCCGTGCGCTGCGGCGCCTGCGAGAGCGAGTGACCGTGGGGAAGCGCCTCGTTGCGACTCCAGCGGAAAGGCGCGGGCTGGACCGGACGGGTGGGGCTGGGCCGCGTTGACGCCGCCCGTCTCAACCTCGGCTCGATGCTGTGAGGCCGGGGTGCGATTTGTGCGCTCATGGCAAGTCCTGTGGGAGTGTGAGTTGCTGGCCGGGATGGATGAGGTCCGGGTCGGGAATCGTGCCCGCGTTGGCCTCGTGAATAGCGCGCCACGTTGCGTCGATGCGGGTGTCATCAGCTCCGGGATGCAGGGACGCGGCAATCGACCAGAGGGAATCGCCCGGCGCGACTGCGATCGAATCGGGGGAGGTCGATGCCGGTGTGGCGGAAGAATCCGGTGAGGCGCGCGGCGGCTCCTGGGTGGGCTCGCAGGCGTGTGGGCTATCCGCCCACGTGAGCGAAAGTCCCGGTGATGAGCTCTCTTGCGGAGCCGCTATCGAAGCAGCAATCGGTGCGGCGCTCACTAGCGCGGACCCGATGAGTGCGCTGGCACCTGCCCGGGCGAGCATCGAGCGTGCCAGCCTGGTTCCGCAGCGCGCGACGAGCGCGTGCGCGACGCGACGCACGGCCGGCGGTGCACCGCGCAGCAGTGCGAGGTGGGCGCACGCCGAGCTGAGGAGGCTCCAGATCAGCAGGAAGAGCGCAAGTACACCGAGTATCCAGACAACCAGCGTCTCCGGGTACTCGGGTTCGAGGGGAGGGGCGAGTCTGGTCAGGTAGAGCGAATCAAGGAAGGCCAGCGGGGTACCGACCAGCCAGAGAAAAGCATCGGACAGGTGTTCCTGGCCCAGGGGAGTGCGTGAATCATCAGTCATGGTGAACTCTTCATCGAGTGAGACGGATTCGTTGCATCCAACTATCCGCTTCGTTTCAGTATGTGTCAATACGTTTATTGAAATGATATAAAAATGTGATGTGGGGCGCTTTGTGGGCGGGGGTGTGGCATCGTAGGGGCATGGACATGTCAGCATTCATCGCCGAGCTGGAAGCGCGCTTCGACGAGCAGCGCGTGCGCGACCTTGAAGAACTCGTCGATGAGCTCACGGATGCTGAGCGTGCGTCCGTGACCCTGTCTGCGCGGCTCGCTGGTGCCTCGGGCATCGTTACCCTCGCGTTGCGTGGCGGACAGGTCGTGTCGGGTCAGATCCTTGACTCAACACGAACGTGGGTGCTCGTGCGTGGAGAAAATGGCGACAGCCTCGTGATGCTGTCTGCCATCGTCGGTGCCTGGCCGCTGGGTCGCAGCGTCGCCCGTGAATCATCGATTAGGGGTGGGGTCGGTGTTGGGCACGTGCTACGCGAGCTGAGTGCGCGCGGAGTCGGTGTCGCCATTGAGTCCGACGGTGGGGACCACAGGGGGGTCATCGACGCGGTCTATGCGGACCACGTCGATGTCGCCCTGAGTGGGGCGGCCGTCAGCTTTGACGGCCGCGATGAGCAGGAAGGGGTGACCGTCTCGCTGGCACTCGCGGGGCTTCGTCGACTCCGCGTCATCGGCCAGCGATGGTCGACCGATTACTGAGTGTTTTCCGCCTTCTGACGCTCGCGCGTCGCGACGTATTGATCCTGGATGAACTGCTCCAGGACCGATTCTTCGATCCTCCACACGTGCTTGCCGCCGACCTGAATGGCCGGGAGCTCGCCGGAGGAAACGAGGGCGCGGGTGGCTGACATCGTGAGATTCAGGGTCTCGGCGACATCAGCGAGAGTGAGGAATCGTGTTGCCATGGCAACATGCTATCAGTTGACGTTGTTTCGTTTGATTGGTTTGAGTCGGCAATTTTTTACGTGTCATGTCGCCGATCAGATCGGTTGGTTGTGATGAATAGTGGGCAACCTACCGCTTTTTCGATTGAGCGTGCATCATAGAAGAGTGAAACGCGTCTCAGCTTCAGTGTCGATTCCGACGCGCGCCCCCGGCAAGGTGGACCGCCGATTCATTATCGGAGTGGTCCTCGTTATCGCGTCCGTGATCGCCTTCAGTGTCCTCAGTGGCTTCCTCCGGGGAGGAACCCGCGTCTACACCGTGACGACCACGATTGCGCCCGGCGATGCCATCACCGCCGACAACGTGCGCGAAACCGTCCTTCGCGTGGACGCCTCCGTCTATGCCCCAACATCCGAGGCTCCCATGGGGTCCGTCGCGACGCGTCAGCTCGCACCCGGGCAGATCCTCATGCGCTCCGATATTGCGCAGGAGACAGCGGAAAGCGCGGGAGACACGGTTCGTCTTGCGGTGACCGTGACCACCGGCCTTCCGGACGGGGTGGCGGACGGCACCAAGATTCGTCTGTGGACGGTGCCGACGCGAACGCAGGCCCAAGGAATCGCACCGGCGCGCGAAATCGAGGGAACCTTTACCTTCGTGCGCACGATTGAGGCGACCTCCTCATCCCAGACGAGGAGGGGACAACGCATCGAGATTCTCGCTAATTCGCAGTCTCTTCCGGTTCTCCTGGCCGCTCAAAGCTCCACGGATGGACTAGCCGCCGTGCCCGTCGGTGCGCCATGAGTTCGGTTCACGGGGTCGTCATCCTGGCTGATCAGCGATACGAAGCACCCCTCATCCAGGCGATACAGCGCCACGGCGATACCCTGGCGATTGTTCGACGCTGCGCCGACCTCGCCGAGGTGATCGCAGCGGCCCGCGCGGGTGTTGCGGACCTGGCCGTCATCGACGGCAGCGATCCGGATCTGACAGCCGAATCTATCCATGCGCTGCGCTCGTGCGGCATGGCGGTCGTCGCTCTAGCAGCGCACGCAGAACGGTCTCGGCTTGCGTCCCTCGGAGTTGCCTCCGTTGCGGCCCCGGGAAGTCCCGAACAGGTCGTCAATTCGCTCATCGCGGCCACGCGCAACGTCCGTGTTCATACCGCTGTATCCGACGAGCAGCCTCCGCCTCCGCCTCCTCCCTCGTCTCCGGGGACGGTCATCGCCGTGTGGGGCACCAGTGGAGCACCCGGACGCACGACCATTGCGTGCGGCCTCGCGGCGATTCTTGCGCACAGCGCACCGACCCTCCTCGTCGATGCCGACACCGCCAACCCGACGATTGCGCACCTCCTAGGGATGCCCGTCCAGGCCTCGGGCCTGTCGATCCTGGCGCGTACCGCCTCGCGTGGGCCCCTCACACCCCAGGACATCAACGCCGCCAGCGTCCTTCGCTCCGAGGGGCTGCGCGTCGTTACCGGCCTCGTGACCCCGCACCGCTGGCGCGAAGTTAGTCGCCCGAGCATCGAAACGATCGTCGGCGCACTGCGTCTGAGCGCCCGCTACTGCGTCATTGACGTTGCCTCCACGTCCCTGGAAAAAACTGCTCGGGGCGCCAACCGTGACGACGCTGCCCTCGGGGTGCTCGAGCGTGCCGACCGACTCGTGATCGTCGCGCGAGGGGATATCGTCGGTATCAACCGCCTCTCCTTCGTGGCGCGTTGGTGGGAGGATCATGGGCGTGATCTTCCGGTCGACATCATCGTCAACCGCGTGAGTACGGACGCGATCGGCCCGCACCCGGTCCCATCCTTACAAGCCGCGATCGGTGCCTTCATGCCTCATCGTCTCTTTCATGTCGTCGATGAAGACACGGGCGTCGGGCGGGCTGCTCTGCGGGGCAAAGCGCTCGGCGAGAACGGCACGCGTTGCACCGCCTCCGACGCGTTGGAAGCCATTGTCGCGCAGTGGATGCCTACACTGTGATCATGCGCGTCTACGTTCCTGCCGTCCTGTCCGACCTGTCCGTCCTGCTGCCGCCCGTGCGCAGCGGGGTCCTGTGTGTGCCCGAGGCCGGCATGAGCGGCGAGGACATCGAGGTCCTCGAGGACGACGCCATTACCGAGGCGGCGCTGTCCTCCCTCGAGCTGGCACGCGAGACGGAGGGGGCGGGGCTGGCGCGCGTCGTCCTCGCCGTCGACACGCCGACCTCGACGACGCTGACTCCCGGCGAGCAGATCGAACCCCACATCTTCGAGGCCGCGGCCTTCGAATATACCTGGTCGGACGTGGCCGCTATCCTCGCGGATCTGCCCGACGCCTCGCCCGCGGTCCAGGCCGTCCTGGCTGCTGGCACCCAGGACGACGCCGACGAGGCCGTGGCCGCCCTGTGGGAGTCCTCCCTGGCATGGTTCGACCGCTCCGAGCGCCCCGCCGTCCTGGCCCTGCACCAGGGCTGATACCTATGCGCGCACGCTGAGGGTTGATCCCCCCTCCGGCAGGGGCCGTACCTGGATCTGGTCCGCGATCTGGGTCGCCATCTCTTCCACGTGTGAGATAACGCCGACCGTTCGGCCCGCGCAGCGCAACGCCTGGAGCTGTGCCATGACGAGGCTGAGCGTGTGCGAATCCAGCGAGCCAAAGCCCTCGTCGATGAACATCGTGCGCAGTTCGATGCCACCGGCCTCGGCTGAGACGACGTCCGCGAGGCCAAGCGCCAGCGCAAGAGACGTGTAGAACGTTTCCCCGCCCGACAGCGTGCGCGGGCTGCGCAGCGCATCCGTGTCGTGATCGATGATCGCCAGGCCGAGGCCAGACTTGCGCGAGGCGGTGCCGTCGTCGGGGACGGACACGAGCTCGTAGCGTCCCGACGAGATTGCCGCCAGACGCGGGTTCGCGGCCGCCAGGACCTCCTCTAGTCGCGCGATGAGCACCCACGCCGACAGGGGAGTGGAGGCCAGGTTCTCGGGGCCGGAAGCGGCGGCGATATCTGCCAGGCGGCGGATGGGGCCGGCCTGCTCCCGGGCGCGGGCGAGCGCCTCCAACGCCTGCTCGAGGGAGGCGCGGGCAGCCTCCAGCTGCGCGCAGTGCTGCTCGAGGATGCCCGAGGCCCGGGCAGCCACAGCGGCGTCCTCCTCGGCCTTGCGGGCGGTCTCGGTGAGGGAGTCGAGATCCGGCGCAGGCGCCGATGCCGCGCGGGTCAGGCGCTCCGACGCAAGCGCCTCGCGCGCGGCGAAAAGTGCCTTTTCGTGCGCGGCCACGCGCGCCTCGAGCGCCTCAACCTGGGGGAGCGGAAGCAGGAGGGAGCGCCACGAGTCGGCCTGAAGGCCCTGTTGCGTCAGCGCATCCGCGAGGGAGTCACGCGCCTGCGCGAGTGCGGCGCGGGCGTTGTCCCAATCGGCACAGGCACCGGCCAAGGCTGCCGACCGATGTGCGCGCTCATCCAGGGCTGCAGCGCGCTCGTCGAGTGAGTTGTAGTCGGCGCGCTCAGTCTCCACGCGAGCCACAGCCGCAGCCAGGGCGGATTCACGCTCCTGCAGGGTGGAGGCGAGGGATGCGGCACTCTCGCGGGCACTCGCGAGGGCATCCGTCAGTCCGTCGAGGCGGGTACGCTCCTGCGCGAGGGCCGCCTCTATCTCGCTGATCTGTGGGGTGAGCGCCTCGAGCTTTGCGACGAGTTCGGCCGCCCGATCCCTCTCGGTCTCGAGCGTCGGCGTGGGGGCACCGGCCACCTCGTTGAGCTGAGCGATACGGCGTACGAGGTCTTGGTGGCGCGCCTGCGCATCCCGTAGCTCGCTCTCCGCGCGGTCTCGCGCCTGGTCCAGCTCGGCGACCTGCTCGCGTGTGATCTCCCCGTCCGCGGCCGGTGCCGGATTGGGGTGCTCAGCGGAGCCGCACACGGGACAGGGCACGTCCTCCTCGAGTTCGCGTGCGAGGGCCGATGCGCTCTGCGCGATCCACAGGTCGTGGCCGTCCGCAGCCGCGGCGTTCGCGAGCTTCGCTGCGACCGTGGCCTCGCGCAGATCGTCTGATGCGCCGAGGAGGGCCGAGCGCAGCAGGTCCGCCTGCATGGAGGCATCCAGACGCTCGTTGATGGCGCGCAGCGCGGACGCTGCCTCAGGTAGCGTGTCGGCGTCTGCCCGCATGAGGCGTAGGGCCTCGGTGGCCTGCTCGATGCGCAGGGGCAACGTCTCGCGCTCGGCCTCGATGGACGCGACGCGCGCCGAGGCTTGCTCGCGGCGGGAGCGCAGCGACTCGATCTGAGCGCGTGCCTCGGGCAGCGAGCGCTCGACGGTAAGGGCCTCCTCGAGCGAGCCGCGCGTGCGCGTCGCCTCGTCGCGCAGGTCCTGCGCCCGCGCGCCGATCTGGGCTACGGCCTCGGGCGTGAGGGAGGAGGGATCGATGGCATCCCCGTCTCCGAGGGCGGGGGACAGAACCGCGACCTGGTCTCCTGCGGTCTCCAGGCGATCGCGTGCCGAGGCCTCGGCCGCGTCGAGGGGCGCCACGGCCAGCGCTCGGCGGGCTTGACCCGCGCGCTCACGGTCGGATGCGATTGCTTCCTCCGATGCGGCAAGCTCGGCGAGCGTCGCGCTCACGCGCGCGTGCTCCGCCCGGGCCTCCGCCAGGGCACGCCCCTCGGACAGGGCGCGGGAAGCCTCCCGCGCGGTTGCCGTGGCCGCCTCGGCAACGCGCAGGGTCTGCGCGTGCGCCTCTCGCGCGCGATTGCATGCTTCCTCAGCCCAGCGTGTCACGGTGCTGGAATCCTCCGCGCCCGCGTCCAACTGAGCGGCCTCCTCGGCCTCGGCTGAGCGCTCCTGCGCGCCGGGTGCATCCGTGTGCACGTTCTCGCTCAGGGCGTCATCCAGCGACCGCACGCGCTCGAAAGCGCCAACGGCGGCGAGGCGCCGCTCCTCGATGCCGCGCTTCGACGAGGCGGCCGCATCGACGAGGGCCTTCGTGAAGTCCACGTAGATCTGCGTGTCGAAAATGTCGCGCAGAATCTGCTCGCGAGCATCTGACGTGGCGTTGAGGAACTGGGAGAACTTGCCCTGCGGGAGGACGATCGTCTGCAGGAACTGGTCCTTGTCCAGGCCCACGATTGCCGGAATCTCGGAGCCAACGTCGCGCGGACCTGACGCGATCGGCTCGACCGTGCGCCACCCGTCTGGAGCGTCCGGGTCCTCCACGATGCGAGTGAGCGTCGACTTCGAATTGCGCTGGGATTTCTTGCCCGCCGGGGTGTACGCGGGGGTACGGGTCACCCGGTAGATGCCCGTCGCCACCTCGAACACCAGGTCCGCCTCCGACGGATCCGAATCCGAAATGTGGTTGGAACGCAGCCGGTCCTTCGACGCGTCCTTCGTGCGCGCCACGTCGCCGTACAGGGCGAAGGTGATCGCGTCGATGAGCGTGGACTTTCCCGCGCCCGTCGGCCCGTCCAGGAGGAACAGGCCCGAGTCCTCGAAGGCCGAGAAGTCGACCGTGTGCTCGCCCGCGAAGGGGCCGATGCCCGTGATGCGCAGCCACCGAATCTTCACTGCATGTCCTTTCCTCGAAGCTGCGACCACACGTCCAGGGCAAGCTCGCGCTCCTGAGCGCTCAGCGCCCGCCCACCCACGGCCTCGTAAAACTCCTCCGTGACCTCGCGCGGATCGCGGGACGCGCGCACGGCCATCGCGGGAGCAAGCGAGGGGGCCTGAGAGGGCCTATGAACGACGACGAGGGCATGCGGGTAGACCTCGCGAATGCGCGGAACCATGCGCTCGGGGCGCGCGTCGTCCGTGACCGTGATCGACACGTACGAGGCCGTGGCGGCCTCGTCGGGATCCGTGAGTAGCTCATCCATGGTCCCCTCGAGCACCGCGACGGCGCGCAGCGTCGGGATGGGCACCACCTCGATGCCGGTCACCGAGGTGGCGTCCGTCGTCACGAGGGTGATCGACTTGGCGGCCCCGGCCTCGGAGAAGGAATACGCGATGGGGGAGCCCGCGTAGCGGATCGGAACCGCAGCCCCCGAGATGTCCTGCGGGCGGTGCAGGTGCCCAGCGGCCACGTAGTCCAGGCCGTGGGCCAGCGGCTCCTCACCCCCGAGGGTGTCGAACAGGTCCACCGATACGGAGGGCACGCCGCCCACCTGGATGTCGCGCTCGGAGTCCGAGGCCTGGGCCCCCGTCACGAAGGCGTGCGGCATCGCGATGGCCGGGCGTTCGTCGCCCGCCCCTCGTCGAGCCGCGAGGTCCGCGCGCACCCGGCGCAGGGCGGCCGCCAGGACCGCCTGGTGGGAGCGGGGCAGGGGAGCGGGCAGGTCGGCGTCACCGCTGGGCTCCAGGTCCGACAGCGACTGGCGCACGAGGTCGGGCTCCAGGTAGGGCATCGGGTAGGCGAGAGCGCCCCCGGCCTCGATGGGCGTGCCGATCGCCTCGGGGTCCGTCACCACGTGGAGCGAGGGGGTGAGCATGTCGGCGAAAAGCCCCAGGCGTGCCGCCCCGTCGTGGTTCCCCGACGTCAGGATGACCGTCGTGATCGCCGTCAGCTCGCGCAGGGCGCGACGCATCCGCGCGAGCGCGTCAATGGGCGGAACCGCGCGGTCGAACACGTCGCCCGAGATGAGCACGGCGTCCACGCCCCGCTCACGCACCAGGGCAACCAGCCACTCGATGAATGCATCCGCGCTGTCGCCCAGAGACGCGCCGTGCAGCGTGCGCCCCAGGTGCCAGTCGGAGGTGTGCAGAATCAACATGTCTCCAGTGTGGCAGAGGCCGCCCACATCTGCGTCCGTCACACACGCTTGGAAGGCGGACACCTTCTGCATGTGCGCAGGTAGTCGATAGCATGGTGGGCATGACCAAGCCCTTCCTCATGCTGACCTCACGCGACGACGGCCCCGTCCTGGCCGCCGAGTGCGCCGACCTGCCTCGTTTCTCGGGACTCACCCCCGACCAGGTCCGCCAGGTGCGCATCGAGAGGGAGCTGCCCGACCTCGACCTGTCCGAGTACTCGGGAGCCTTCGTGTGCGGGTCCCCGTGGGACGCGAACGCCGACGACCACCTGAAGGAAGAACGCCAGGTGCGCGCCGAGGCGTGGCTGCGGTCCTTCTACGACCGGGCGCTCGGCGAGTCCTTCCCGATCCTGGGACTGTGCTACGGACTTGGGACCCTCACCCTGCACCTGGGCGGCGTCATCGACACCCATCACGGCGAGGAAATCAGCGGCATCGCGCTGACGAAGACCGACGCGGGGCGCGAGGACCCGCTCCTGGAGGGCACGCCCGACCGCTTCCACTCATACGTCGGCCACCACGAGGCCGTGCGCGAGCTGGCCCCCGGCATGCAGGTCCTCCTGGCAGGCGACGACACTCCAATCCAGATGGTGCGCGTGGGCGAGGCGGCGTGGGCGACCCAGTTCCACCCCGAGATGGACCTCGAGGGCGTCAACGTGCGCATCGACCAGTACGCGGGCCGCTACTACCCGGTCGAGAAGGCCGAGGCAATCCGCGCCCAGGTCGCGACCGTGGACACGGATCCCTCGCGCCTCGTGCTCCAAAACTTCGTGCGCCGCTTCCAGCGCTGACCCCCGCCCGACGGTCGAGGCCGCGTGCCCAGGCCCCCGCTCTACCGGGCCGGGGGAATCAGCCCGCGTCGGCGCGCCCGCTCCTTAGCGATGGAATGTATGAGCGGGAAGGTGGCCGCCAACTCGGCACCCATGACGTCGAGTTGGCGGCCACCACCGTGGATGGGCTACATCATCTCTGATGTTGGTTTTTGTTTCCCATGGCGACAGAATGCTCGAGCAAGCATTGTTGGAACACGATGAATGAGAATCAATGCCATGCCGCCGTAGAAGCACCATTTTATCGGCGCGTTGCCTGTTATCAGCGAATACACGACAGAAAAGACCAGCAAAGCATAGGCGATCATCATGAGTGTCGAAGACGCGACGCGAGCACAGTCGGTGCAGTTTGTGGGTGCGCGTCTCGGCGCGGAAGGAATGGCGGAGCTCATTGTGTCCTCACTTGTTGTAGCAGTAGGAGTGCTGACGGCATTCGCCCTTGAAGCCATTGCTCCATCCGAGGTATCCGATGGCGAGGGCTGGTGATGCGGTGGCGGCTGCCTGGAGTGCGTGACCGAACGAACCGTTCCACATGCTCCAGGTCACTTCGCCCGACTTTGCGCGTGACACGCCGTCGTCGAAAGCTACTTTGTAGCCAAAAGCAAGTATCGAGACGATGTCTCTGACTATTTGCTTACCCTCAGCTGATTCGCTTCCTTCAACAGATGTGAGCGACGTATCGCTCACTGTTGAGAGCGTACGTGTAGGTGATGCGTGTGTGGGTGCCATCGCAATCAATGGTATAAGTGCGGTGCAGGCACAAGCAGCGATAGACCGAACAAAAGTTTTCATGGAATTCACTCCCTTGTGATGTTCTGCGGCATATAGCCACCGCAACTTTATGTTATCACGGTCTCTATCAATATGTCAAGTTACTTTGTAGATGTTATACCCTCGGTTACCAGCTTTCCTTCGGGCTCTGCACCTGTAGTGGTTTAAAGTGATCGGTATTATGTGAGGTTCATCCTCTGTGTGTGCCTGCTTCTCGATCTGATCTGAGGCCTGTCAATCGTCAAAGGTTTGCTGGGCTATCTGATCATGTTTTGTGTCGGATAGTATTGTGCGCCGGTTGTGATGATGGGGTGGACTGGGATATACCCGACCAGCTCAGTGTAGTAACGGGGAGACTGTGGACCCAGTGTCTGAGTATGCGTGGTGCCGTTAGCGGGCCTTGCGGTGCAGGTAGAACAAAATTGCTACGGTGTCGGCGGCCAGGATACAGGTCGTGATCATCGAGTGACGGAAGGCTGTCATCGCAGGCGTGAGCGGCGAGAAGGGGCTCGCCATCGCCGTGATGGCGAGCATGCTCACACACACGAGGCCGAGGCGATCCGCGCCCAGGTCGCGACCGTGGACACGGATCCCTCGCGCGTCATCCTGCGCAACTTCGTGCGCCGCTTCCAGCACTGAGTGCCGTCAGACGGGCGGGGCCGCGCTGCGCGGTGCCGTCAATGGGCGGGGGGAAGAAGCCCGCGGCGGCGCGCCCGCTCCCTGGAGACCAGGAGAATAGTAAAGAAACAGAGGGCCACAAGCCCCGCGCCCATGGCGACGTTCCATGGCATGTTGTAGGGATCGGGGCGGACTCCGTGGTCCGTGACGTCACCGACGATGACAGCGGCGGTACTTACGAGGGAACAAGCCATCACCACCCACTCGCAGGCCCGAAGTGCCCGGTGTGCGCCAGGAATGTGACGCGAATAGCCAGGGATGCAGACAGCGAGGAGCAACGCAGCGTCGGCGAGTCCGTAGTCATTCAGGCGGTTGTCCCTCCCGAAGAAGGTCCCGCCGATCGAATAGACGATCGTGCCGATCAACAGCGCGAAGAAGAAGTAGCGGAGGGCCTTGTCGACACGTGAAAGCCTCGCAGTGTTGCCGATAAAGAGAGACTCAATGGTGGACATAGCGATCACGACCTTGTGAACCAGAGATAGCGACCATCGCTATATCCTCATTGTCCACGCAGGGGGAGCGCTGTCAAGGCCTTTCGGCACACATTTTTGCTTACCGAGCCGCCTTGCTGGCGGCCTCCGCCGTCGCCACGGCCTCGAGGAGCCTGCGCACCGACGCCACACGGGAAGCGCGCTCGGAGCGCACCTGATCCGCATCCTCATCCCCGGCCTCGTCGATGGTGAAGGGGCCGGTGGCGCGCGCGTAAGTGTCAAGTGCGCACGAGGGCTCCTCCTCGCCGTGCGAGCACAGCGGCAGGCACCAGGCGGCCGCCTCCGCGATGTCCGGGAAGACGCCCAGCACGTCCGCGACGCTCACGTGCCCCAGCCCGAAGGAACGCACGCCGGGCGTATCCACGATCCAGCCGCCCGCCTCCAGCTCGAAGGCCTCCGAGGACGTGGAGGTGTGGCGCCCGCGCCCCGTCACCTCGTTGACGTGGCCCGTCGCGCGGCCCGCGCCCGGCACCAGGAGGTTGATGAGCGTGGACTTTCCGACCCCCGAATGCCCGACCAGCACTGACCAGTGGCCGGCCAGGAGGGCCCGCAGCTCGGCGACGCCCGGGTCGGCTTCCC
>ERZ772961.742-NODE-742-length-12731-cov-2.709766_pt1 | contig 12731 bp, 12 predicted proteins | sample MGYA00580677_ERZ772961 | MGnify/ENA primary metagenome ERZ772961 (study PRJEB29015, sample SAMEA2738088) | human oral metagenome | biome: human oral; feature: human-associated habitat; material: saliva | place: China | collected 2227 ... | reverse complement strand
CATCTTCAACAATCACGCCTTCAACCACTTCAGAACGTGCACCGATAAAACAGTTATCGCCGATAATGGTAGGGTTTGCTTGTAATGGCTCTAATACACCACCAATGCCTACACCACCAGATAAGTGAACATTTTTACCAATTTGTGCACATGAACCTACAGTTGCCCATGTATCAACCATAGTACCTTCACCCACATATGCACCGATATTTACATAAGATGGCATTAATACACAGTTTTTAGAAATGTATGCCCCTTTACGTACTGTTGCAGAAGGTACGACACGGAAACCTTCTTGAGCAAAACGCTCTTCGGTATAGTCCGCAAACTTCAATGCCACTTTGTCATAGTATTTGGTCTCTGCACCATCAATAATTTGGTTATCATTGATACGGAAAGATAATAATACTGCTTTTTTCAACCATTGGTGAGTAACCCATTCACCATCAATTTTTTCTGCAACACGGTATTTACCGCTATCTAATCCTTCGATCACTTCTTCGATTGCTGCACGAGTTTGTGCATCAACTGTTTTAGGGGTAATTTCCGCACGTTTTTCAAATGCAGCTTCAATAACTTGTTGTAAATTTGACATTTTGCTTCCTATTGTGATGTGAAATAACGGTTGATAGTTTTATCATATTTTTGACTTTCAAGCAAAAAACAACCGCACTTTCTTTTGATTTTAAGCATAAAAAAAAAAGCGAACCTAATGGCTCGCTTTTTTTTATTTTTTGTTTAGTTAGTTAATAACAGAAACATTTAATGATGAACCGCCAACGATTCTTACGCGACGACCTGCTTGGAAGCTTGGATCTGCTTTTTGAACCACAACGATCTCTTCTCTATTATCTTTTCTGATAACAAGTTCTGCGCCATTAACTTGGCTCATTTTTTCTTCAGCTTTGCTACCAATAATCGCCCCACCAATTGCTCCTACTGCAGTTGCAATTGCTTGTCCAGTGCCACCGCCAATTGTACTACCAGCGATACCACCTAAAGCACCACCACCAACTGTACCAATTACACCATTGTTATCAGCTTGGATTTTAACAGGACGAACAGAAACAATAGTACCATAGCTAATTGAACGCGCTTCTTTTGCTTGTCCAGCTTCATATACATCACCACTAAAAATATCAGTGTTTGCACAACCGGTTAAGCCGATAGACATCATAAGTGCTAATGCTACTGTTACTTTTTTCATAAAACTAACCTTCTAAAAATGAATTAGATTGGGTTTCTTGGAGACCAAGTAGAAACGTTTTTCACGCCTTGACCGTTGTCAGATACTTTCACACAAGCACCAGTTACTAAAGTTGAATCGTATTTGTGAACGATAACTTCGGTTTCACCTTCTTGTTTGTATGAGCAGTCGTTTTTACGAACGGTTAATTTTACATCATCACCTTGTAATTCGGTAAAAATAACTTGACCTTTATAAGCGCTTTCATCTTTTTGTGATTGAGATGAACAAGCTGATAAACCTAAACTTAATAAGACAGTTAATGCTAAGGTAATTTTTTTCATTACACTAAACCTCGAGTATTTTCTTTATTGTATAAGGATGAACCTTTATGCAAACATGATTTTCTGTTTTATCAACAAAACTCACTGCAATTGATGGATTGGGCAATTGCTCCCCTTCCACCTTAGGTTCGCTCACCTTCATGGTTAATTGAGTTAGTTCCTTCCATAAAAATGTATTGCAAATCCGATTAACCCAATCCTCAACAGATTCATGAGATAAAAACGGCATTACAATTTCAATATGTTCCCAAGTTTCTTGGGGATATTGTTTATTTTTAGGAAACGGTAATTCAATAACATCGACAGGCTGACCAATGAAATCAACTGGCTCATCTAATTCAATCAAATAGATAGGACGCCCATTGACGATATTATCGCTTAAAATTCTACCGCACTTTAATAACTCTGTCAGCCAATTTTTTGCTTTTTCTTCACTATTTGCTCTTAAAGCTAAATGATCAATTTGGAAATCATTCAAATTTACTTTCATAACGGCGGCTAATTGCTGAATTTTTTCCTGAAATAAAGGCAACTCCTGATAAAGTGCGGTCGATTTTTCCATTAAATTTGACATTTTCTCCTGCTCTTACTTTGAGAAATCTATAAACAACGGTATCATAGCCGATTATTTTCATTATTCAATTTCAAGATTAGGAAAAACCGTGAATATTCAATCTATTTTATCCGATAAAATTAAACAAGCGATGATTGCTGCTGGTGCAGATGAACAATGCGATGCGCTTATTCGTCAATCTGGTAAACCCCAATTTGGTGACTACCAAGCAAACGGCATCATGGCTGCTGCTAAAAAGCTAGGTTTAAATCCACGTGAATTTGCACAAAAAGTTTTAGATCATGCTGTTCTTTCTGATATTGCGGAAAAAACTGAAATTGCAGGTCCGGGTTTTATCAACATTTTCTTAAATCCAACTTGGTTAGCGAATAATGTTTCTGCTGCATTAAAAGATCAAAATCTTGGTGTAAGTGCTAATGAAAAACAAACTATCGTGATTGATTATTCTTCACCAAACGTTGCGAAAGAAATGCACGTAGGTCACTTACGTTCTACCATTATCGGTGATGCCGTTGTTCGTACCCTTGAATTTTTAGGTCACAACGTTATTCGTGCGAACCACGTGGGTGACTGGGGGACGCAATTTGGTATGCTCATTGCTTATCTTGAAAAAATGGAAAATGAACATGCAAGCGAAATGGAACTTCAAGATCTGGAAGCCTTCTATCGCGAAGCAAAAAAACACTATGATGAAGATGAAGCGTTCGCTGAAAAAGCACGTAACTATGTAGTGAAATTACAAGGTGGAGATGAATATTGCCGCACGATGTGGAAAAAATTAGTCGATATCACCATGCAACAAAATCAACGCAACTATGATCGCTTAAATGTCACGTTGACCGAAAAAGATGTAATGGGTGAAAGCCTATATAACCCTATGTTGCCTGCTATCGTTGAAGATCTGAAAAAACAAGGTTTAGCCGTTGAAGATGAAGGTGCGTTAGTGGTTTATCTTGATGAATTCAAGAATAAAGAAGGCGAAGCAATGGGCGTTATCGTTCAGAAGAAAGATGGTGGTTTCCTTTATACCACTACAGATATTGCTGCTGCTAAATACCGTTATGAAACCTTAAAAGCGGATCGAGCATTAGTGTTCTCTGATACTCGTCAAAGCCAACACATGCAACAAGCTTGGTTAATTACGCGTAAAGCTGGTTATGTACCAGATAGCTTCTCACTTGAACATAAAAACTTCGGTATGATGTTAGGTAAAGATGGTAAACCATTCAAAACTCGTACTGGCGGTACCGTAAAATTAGCGGATTTATTAGATGAAGCGATTGAACGTGCAACGGTATTAATCAACGAGAAAAATACCAATTTATCTGACGATGAAAAAACAGCGGTTATTGAAGCGGTAGGTATTGGCTCGGTGAAATATGCGGATCTTTCTAAAAACCGCACGACTGACTATGTATTCGATTGGGACAATATGCTCAGCTTTGAAGGTAATACTGCGCCTTATATGCAATATGCTTACACGCGTATTCGTTCTATCTTCAATAAAGCAGATGTAAATCCAACCGCACTTGCAGAAGCGAAGATTCAGCTTTCTGATGAAAAAGAACGTGCATTAGCCATCAAATTGCTTCAATTTGAAGAAGCGGTTCAAACTGTGGGCAAAGAAGGTACACCGCATGTACTCTGTGCTTATTTATATGAATTGGCAGGTGTGTTCTCCTCATTCTATGAACACTGCCCAATCTTAAATGCAGAAGATGAAAACGTAAAATTAAGCCGTTTAAAACTTGCTTCTCTTACAGAGAAAACCTTAAAACAAGGTCTAGAGTTATTAGGCATTAAGACAATCGAAAAAATGTAAAAAAAGAGCGGTCAATTTCGACCGCTCTTTTTCTTTATACATCAACTAAAATAAGTATCGCCGCTTCTCCGCCCCATTCTTTGGGAGCTTGGTGTAAAGCTCGGACTTTAGGATGCTGAACTAACCAACGTGGAATTTGTTTTTTCAACGTGAAGGTTCCATAACCCGTCATGATGCTCGCGCAATAAACATGCTCATCTTCACAAGCTAACAACAGTGCTGCCAATTCCATTTTGGCTTGCTCACGGGTTAAACCATGTAAGTCCAAAAATAATTCGGGTGAAAAATCGCCACGACGAAGTTGTTTCAATAAATGGCTATCTTCCCCTTCGCGTAAATATTTGATGACACCATCATGTTCATTTAGCAAGGGTTCATATTCATCGGAAAAATAGAAAAGCGTATCTTCTTTTTCTCGAATATCACGTAAATGGGATTTTTTTTGACCGCTCTTTTGACGCGGTGCCACAAAGGTATCTTGCTTGATGGGCTTGATCCCTTTTGTTTCCGCCCGAAAAAGATCGAAATCATCTTGTTCTGTCATTATTTTTCTCAATTTGTTATTTTGCTTAATGATAGCACATCTATTCTATGGTATAACTAGCCAAAATTTTTATTGAGGCACAAAATGGAAACCTTACACAATCAAGAACTTGTTGCGACAATTTTAGAAGATAATGTGGCAAGTGAATTAATGACCATTCAAGATTTTTTACGCTGGACATACAGCACATTCAATCGTTCTGATATTTACTACGGGCAAGGCCATGACAATGCGTGGGATGAAAGTCTTCAATTAGTCCTTACGGGACTTCAATTACCGCTCGATTTACCGCAAGATTTATTTAGCAGTAAACTTACTCCTTCAGAAAAAGAAACTTTATTACAATTAGTCTTAAGCCGAATTGAACAACGTGTCCCTGTCGCTTATTTAACGAATAGTGCGTGGTTCTGCGGATTAGAATTTTATGTAGATGAGCGTACGATTATTCCTCGCTCGCCAATTAGTGCATTAATCCAAGATAAATTTGCTCCGCTTTTAAAATCTGAACCAAAACGTATTTTAGATCTTTGTACAGGAAATGGTTGTATCGCGATTGCTACTGCTGAAGCCTTTCCTGAGGCTGAAGTGGATGCAGTCGATCTTTCTGTGGATGCGTTAAATGTGGCGGAAATTAATATTGCTCGCCACCAATTAGAACACCGTGTTTTCCCGATTCAATCAGATTTATTCCAAAATCTATTCGGTCAGCAATATGATTTAATCGTCACCAACCCACCTTATGTGGATGAAGAAGATTTGGCAGATATGCCGGAAGAATTCCATTATGAGCCTGAATTAGCCTTAGGTTCCGGTGTTGATGGTTTAGAAATTACAAAACAAATTTTAAAACAAGCACCGGATTATTTAACGCCAAATGGCATGCTCGTTTGTGAAGTGGGCAACAGCATGGTGAGCCTTATTGAGCAATATCCAAATGTGCCATTTGAATGGGTTGAACTAAAAAATGGCGGTCTAGGTGTATTTGCCATTAGCCGCGAAGATTTAGTGAAATATCACGATTCTTTTTAATCTCAAGTGCGGTTAAAAATCGTCGTGAATTTTGACCGCTCTTAACAAATTACTGGCGCGCGTTCTTAACGCGTGCTTTTCTTTTTTTAATAACACAATGAATTTACAAAAACTTTTACTGACTCGTCGTTTCTTTTCTACCCTTGCATTCTTTTCCATGCAAACGGTATTTTTCATCTATTTACAAGGAAAAGGCTTAAGTAACAGTGAAATTGCCTTTTCACTCTCGTTGCTTTTTTTCTGCAACCAAGCATTGGCTATTTTAGCCGGTATCTGGGGCGATCGCTTTGGACTGGCTAAAATGATGCTGCTCGGGTGCTTTTTAGATGTGATTGCCTATATTTTCTTTCTCTCTGCAGACAATTACATTCTGCTTTTAATTGCCACCACCTGTTTTGGCTTAGGCAGCTGTTTGTTTGGTACCAATGCGAAAGCTTGCCTACTTGTACTCGCAGGCGAAGAATACAAAGAGAAAACTCGATTACAGGGAAAATATTTAAAAGTCACCTCCATGTCGTCTATGTTTGCGCCTTTGTTGGTGATTCCCTTTATCAAATACAATCACATTGAGTCGCTGATTTGGATCTGCTTTGCGATGGAAGCGATTCTCTTTACCCTAATGGTTAAACCGTTTTATCAAATCCAAACCTTGCAGACCTTAGTAAAGTTTCGCTTTGCTCAAATTAAAGAAATCATCACCAAAGAATTTTTATTGGTGCATTTAATGTTGTTTATTCCTCTTTCCATTGCAACCTCATTCTTTGTGATCTTCCCGTTTCTTTTTGATAACAAATTAGGCATGCCGGAACACTCCCCCATTGCACTTTTTGTGAATGGTTTACTGACAGTCTCATTACAAAGTTATTTTTCTCGAAAAATTAATTTAACGATTAAACAAACCCTATGGGTGTCGCCAATCTTGGCTGTTGGTATTATCTTGCCTTGGTTTATTACGTTGAAATATATTTCTGTGGTTTCCGCTTATATTTACTTAGTCATCTTCACGGTGATTGAAGTCTATGCCTTAACGGCAATGGCGAATTTATTAGTAAAATTTGATAACGGTACCAACCGAGGCTTTATCTTTGGCTCATCACGATTATTGCTTTCTATCGCAACAGTTATCGTCATGAACTTAGTGCCACATTTATTTTTATTGTAAAAAAGAGCGGGCAGAATTCGCATTAAATTCTGACCGCCCTTTTATTTTTGCTATTTTACTTCACATCTAATTCGACATTATCAAACAATTTCTTCACGGCATTGTTATCACGCAATCTCTCGGCTTTTTCAACCATTGGACGCGTTAAGTGCGGTGAGAAAAATTCGATAAAGTCATACATATAGTTGCGTAAGAAAGTACTGTGTTTAAACGCAATTTGCGTCATACTCGCACGGAACAAATGCCCTGCATCAATCGCTACTAAATCCGTATCGGCTGGCGTATGCGCCATAGACGCCATAATGCCCACGCCTAATCCTAAACGCACGTAGGTTTTTATCACGTCAGCATCCGTTGCAGTAAACACAATATTCGGCAAAATACCGGCTCGGTTAAACGCATAATCCAAATCAGACACACCGGTAAAACCGAAGGTATAAGTGACTAACGGATATTTACCTAATTCTTCAACGGTAAGTTCTTTCACTTTTGCTAAAGGATGATCGGGTTTAACAATCACCGAACGATTCCACAAATAGCAAGGCAGTTGAATTAAATCATCGAAAAGATACGGCGCTTCTGTTGTGATCGCTAAATCTACTTCACCAGAAATCAACGCATCGTGAATTTGAGTCGGTGAACCTTGATGAATATGCAAACTTACATCAGGATATTGTTTAGAGAAACGTTCCACCACGGCTGGCAGCATATAACGCGCTTGCGTATTGGTTGTCGCAATACGTAACACACCATGATTCGGACAGGTATATTCATTGGCAACCGATTTAATGCTTTGTGCTTTCACCAAAAGCTCACGAGCAATAGCCACGATCTTTTTACCCGCGGGGGTAATGGATTTAATATGTTTACCATTACGCTCAAAAATCTCTAAACCGAGTTCATCTTCTAACAAGCGAACCTGTTTACTGATACCAGGTTGAGAGGTATATAGTGCGTTAGCCGCTTCTGTCACATTTAAATTTTGGTTTACAATCTCAACAATGTAGCGGAGTTGCTGCATTTTCATCGCGAATACCACCTATTTTTTATAGCGTTTACTTAACTCAGCATAACGTTTTACTGCTTTACGAATTTGACCTGATTTTGGTCGGCGACGAGGTTTTGTCACGTCTAATTTTGTTTCGGTTTCTGGTGGCAAACCCACTAACTCACGTAGATAGTTGACGTTTTCCAGATCCATTTCTTCCCAGCCACCACGCGGTAAACCTTTCATCAGCTTAATGTTGCCGTAACGAATACGAATTAAGCGGCTTACTTGAATGCCTTGTGATTCCCACAGACGGCGCACTTCACGGTTACGACCTTCCATTAAAGTCACGTCATACCATTGATTAATCCCAACTCCGCCCGCAAATTTGATTTCTTTGAAATTGGCTGGACCATCTTCCAACTGTACGCCTTTACGTAAACGCGCTAACATGGCATCGTCCACTTGACCAAATACACGCACAGAATACTCACGCTCAACTTCACGGCTTGGGTGCATTAAACGGTTAGCTAATTCGCCATCTGTTGTGAAAAGTAATAAGCCCGAAGTATTAATATCTAAACGACCGACTGCAATCCATCTTGCGCCATTTAAGCGTGGTAAACGATCGAATACGGTCGGACGACCTTCAGGATCACTACGAGTACAAAGTTCGCCTTCAGGTTTGTAATACATCAACACACGACACACTTCTTTTTGTGCTTGTTGAAGATTGATGATACGACCATCAATACGTACTTTTACACCAGAATGTACATCGATACGATCACCAAGGGTGGCCATTTTGCCATCAACACTCACACGGTTTTCAGCAATCATCGCTTCAATTTCACGACGAGAGCCTTGTCCTGCACGCGCAAGCACTTTCTGTAATTTTTCACCTTCTACAGTAGATTGACGAGATGGTCTAGCTACCTTAGCTTTAGGGGGTGATTTGATGTCAGAATTGACCGCACTTTTACGTTCTTTACGCTCAAAGTGCGGTTGTTTTCCCGCTTGTTTTTCACGTTCTTGTCTGACTGGTTTTTGAATAGGTTTCATCTGTTTTCCTTTGTCGCTTTCCCAAGCGTCTAAAATAAGTTAAATGAAAGGAGCGGTACTACCACTTCCTTCACGTAAAATCACTGGCGATTCTCCCGTTAAATCCACCACCGTTGTTGGCTCTTGACCTAAATAGCCACCATGAATAATTAAATCCACTTGACGTTCTAAACATTCTCGAATCTCTTCTGGATCGGAATAAGTCATATGTTCATTATCAGGCAACATCAGTGAGCAAGATAGAATCGGCTCACCTAATGCTTTCAATAAATCTAAAGCGATTTGGTTATCCGGCACACGCAATCCAATGGTCTTGCGTTTTGAGGTCATTAATCGACGTGGAAGTTCTTTCGTTGCCGTCAAAATAAAGGTGTAACGCCCCGGCGTATTGTTTTTAATTAAACGATAAGCCGAATTGCTCACCGTTGCGTAGGTTGAAAGCTCGGATAAATCGCTACATACCAACGTAAAATTATGCCCTTCTGGCAATTTACGAATTGCAACAATACGATCCATCGCATGTTTATCGCCGAGCATACAGCCTAAGGCATAGCCCGAATCTGTCGGGTACACAATGACACCACCTTGACGCAAGATTTCTACCGCTTGATTAATCAAACGCGCTTGCGGATTTTCAGGGTGGATATAGAAAAATTGGCTCATAATTTTGTCCTTAAAAAACTGACGAGATTATACACCGATTTAGATGCAGGTTATAAGAATTTGTTATAAAAAACGACCGCACTTTGAAAACTAATCCAAAGTGCGGTCCATTTTTTAAGTATTTTATTTCAATAATTCACGGAGGGCTGAACCAATTTCAGCAAGACTTCTCACTGTCTTCACGCCAGCTGCTTCAAGTGCAGCAATTTTATCTTCTGCCGTTCCTTTTCCACCGCTGATAATCGCTCCTGCGTGTCCCATACGCTTACCTTTTGGTGCCGTCACACCTGCGATATAAGCCACTACCGGTTTCGTCACATGAGATTTAATAAACGCTGCCGCTTCTTCTTCTGCAGAGCCACCGATTTCACCAATCATCACGATAGCTTCAGTTTCAGGATCTTCTTGGAAACGTTTGAGAATATCAATGAAGTTGGATCCTGGAATAGGATCGCCGCCGATCCCTACGCAAGTAGATTGACCAAAACCTTCATCTGTCGTCTGTTGTACCGCTTCATAGGTCAAGGTACCTGAACGAGAAACAATCCCTACTCTGCCTTTTTTATGGATATTACCCGGCATAATCCCAATCTTACATTCATCTGGTGTAATCACACCTGGGCAATTCGGCCCGATCATCACGACACCCGTTTCATTTAATTTTTGTTTTACCAACAACATATCCAATGTTGGGATGCCCTCTGTAATACAGACCACTAATTGAATACCTGCATCAATGGCTTCAAAAATTGCATCTTTACAAAATGGTGCCGGCACATAAATCATGGTTGCCGTAGCGCCCGTCGCTTTTACTGCTTCACGCACTGTATTAAATATTGGCAAACCTAAGTGCGTTGTTCCGCCTTTATTCGGTGAAATCCCTCCGACTAACTTTGTGCCATAAGCCAATGCTTGCTCGCAGTGAAATGTCCCTTGCGCACCGGTGAAACCTTGGCAAATTACTTTTGTCTCTTTATTAATTAAAATCGCCATGATTATTCTCCTTTTGCCGCTTTCACTGCAGCTTGTGCCGCTTCTTGTAAACTATGTGCTGCAATTAAATTCACACCACTTTCTGCTAAAATTGCTCTACCTTGCTGCGCGTTGGTTCCTTCTAATCTAACCACAACGGGCACTTTTACACCCACTTCTTTAATTGCCGCAATGACCCCTTCAGCAATAAGATCGCAGCGTACGATTCCACCAAAAATATTCACTAAGACAGATTTCACATTTTTATCCGTGAGAATAATTTTGAAGGCTTCAGCTACACGCTCTTTCGTTGCGCCGCCGCCAACATCAAGGAAGTTTGCGGGATTACCGCCATATAATTTCACGATATCCATGGTTCCCATGGCTAGTCCAGCTCCATTAACCATACAGCCGATATCACCTTCCAAGGCGACATAGTTAAGCTGATATTTTTCAGCTTCTGCTTCACGTGAATCACTTTGGCTTAAATCGCGTAAAGCTAGCAAATCAGGATGACGATAAAGTGAGTTATCATCAATGCCTACTTTCGCATCGAGACAAATTAAGTGACCTTCTTTCGTCACCACGAGAGGATTCACTTCAACTAAAGAAAAATCTTTTTCGACAAAAAGCTGCGACAATTTCACAAAAATAGCAGCAAATTGCTTATTTTGCTCGCCACTTAAACCCAGTTTAAAGGCTAATTCACGACCTTGATATGGCATACCACCAACCAAAGGATCAATGGCGACTTTATGGATTAGCTCAGGCGTTTCTCTTGCCACATCTTCAATATTCATGCCTCCAGCTGAAGACGCCATAAAAACAACTTTCTGTGAAGCACGATCAATCACCGCACCTAAGTAAAGTTCTTTATCAATCTGGCTGGTTTCTTCAATATAAATGCGATTAACGGGTTGGCCTTTTTTATCGGTTTGGAAGGTCACTAAACGTTGTCCAAGCCATTTATCTGCGAAAGCACGTGCTTCTTCGGTATTATGAACAAGCTTCACCCCACCGGCTTTTCCGCGTCCACCTGCGTGAACTTGACATTTCGCTATCCAAACATCGCCATTCAGCTGAAAGAGCGCCATTTCAGCTTCGTCTGCTGTTTGACATACGACACCTTCACTCACAGGCAGATCATATTGCTTAAAAAGCTGCTTGGCTTGGTACTCATGTAAATTCATATTTCCTTCCTATTTTGATGTTGTTTAGCGAAACAAACAAAAATTTGACCGCACTTTGTTTTAGCTCAAATTCGGGGGTTGCCCTTTCTATATTGAGTTATATACTGGGACAGAATAACCACAATTCATGTTAAGGATAACAACATGCAAACAAAAAAATCAAGCAATCTTGCGATTGCGCTCATTTGGTTTACTGCTGCTATTTCAATGGCAGAAATTCTCACCGGTACTTGGTTTGCTCCTCTAGGGTGGCAACAAGGTTTAATTGCCATCGTCGTTGGGCACTTTATTGGTGGTTCGATGTTTTTCTGCGCAGGTTACATCGGTGCAAAAACCCAAAAAAGTGCCATGCAAACGGTACAAATATCATTTGGTGAAAAAGGTTCTGCCCTTTTCTCTTTACTCAATGCCATGCAACTGATGGGATGGACTGCTGTCATGATTTATATGGGGGCTGAAGTCATTTCTATCTTAAATCAAACAGCTGATGCTTCCATCTTTCCATTCCTTACACTTGGCTTAGGCATACTCATCATACTTTGGCTACTACTTGGCTTCACTAAATTAGGTATCTTCAAAAGCCTCTCACTTGTCACCATGTTTTTACTGATGCTGTGGCTAAGTATTCAAGTAGCTAATAAGCCATTTATTGCCATGGACGTTGCGCAAAATATTAAATTTGGTACTGCTGTAGAAATTGCTGCCGTCATGCCACTTTCTTGGTTACCAGTAGTATCTGACCACACGAAGAACAGCGAAACACCATTTAAAACGACCGCACTTTCAACGCTGACTTATACCGCGACCAGCTGCTGGATGTATGCTCTCGGCTTAGGTGCAGCATTAGTGACCGGTAAATCTGAAATCTCACAAATTCTTTCTCTTGCAGGTGTAAGTGTTATCGGCGTATTAATTGTCATCGCCTCTACCATGATTAACACTGCACTTCCTGCCTATTCCACCGGTATGAGTTTAAATAATATTTTCCCTCAATTAAAAGTCACGCCAATCTCCGTACTTACCGTGATTGTGGGCATTATATTAGCCTCAACCTTACCAGTGACAGAATACGAACATTTCTTGTTCTTTATTGGTTCAGTATTCGCACCGATGATCGCCGTGCTTATCGCTGATTTCTTTGTGCTTAAACAGCATGATGTTAAAAAATCAGTTGATAGTGTTGGACTCGGCGTTT
>ERZ772961.738-NODE-738-length-12750-cov-3.635132_pt1 | contig 12750 bp, 9 predicted proteins | sample MGYA00580677_ERZ772961 | MGnify/ENA primary metagenome ERZ772961 (study PRJEB29015, sample SAMEA2738088) | human oral metagenome | biome: human oral; feature: human-associated habitat; material: saliva | place: China | collected 2227 ... | reverse complement strand
AAGACAAGATTTATCTTATCCTAAATATAAAAATGACAGTTAAGACATTTTAAATACCTATATGGGTAATCTTGATATAAAATTTAACGAGTCTACAAAAAATAAATACGATTTGATTGACTTGCAAATCATTACAATTTAGGAGTTATTTTATTTATGAATAAAATTAAATTATTAAGTGTTTTAACTTTATCTACTGTAGTTTTGGGTGCTTGTTCTCTATTGCCTAAATCAACAGAAAATAAAACTGAATCAACTGAACAAGTAACAACTACTAGTAAAGAAGATACAGTTAAAGAGAAAGTAACAAAGGATGCTACAGTTCTTTTAGATTCTGTCTTAACTACAGATAATGCTAAATTTAAGAAAGTTTATGGGGAAACCTATGAAAAATGGACTGATGCAATTATCGCTGTTCAAACTAGTGAAAAGATTAAGGAAGATGGTCTTACTCCAGCTTCAGATTACTCTGTGCAATGGGTAAAAGAATTTCAAATTGAAACGCCAGAAGAAACAATTTCTAACTTCCTTAAAGTAAGACGCAATCTCTTTCAAAAAATTGTAAATTACAATATTAAAGATGTTGTAATTGACGATTCGGGAACCACTGCAACTGTTACATTCACATCTAAGAAATTACATTCTCTTGGTTTGGCCTCATCAGTAAGAACAGTTCTAACTGAACTAATTGGTGGAATTGATAACCTTGGTAAATATAATCAAGCAGGTTCTTCTGAAACTGTTAAACGTTATCAAAACTTACTTTCTTATTGGATATTCCGTCATTTATACAAAAATGATTTTGCCATTTACTCTAATGTTGATGCTAATTTATCTCATGTGCCATTTACAAAAGGCGATTTTGACACTGAAATTAAACTCACAAAGGATAAAGATGGTAATTGGGTAATTTCACAAGATGATTATAAGACTTTGCTATCAGAATTGGTAGATAGAACTGAGGGGTATGACACAATCGACCGTTCAGGTATTCCTAACAAGAAAGCAACTAATTCATCTGAAACTTCTACGGATAAAACAAAAATTTAATTTAAGAATAATTATAGAGAGAACAACATCTTTAAAAGATGTTTCCTCTCACTTTGGAGCGGTACCCAAGTGGCTATAAGGGGGCGGTCTTGAAAACCGCTAGGTCGTTAATTCGGCGCGTGGGTTCGAATCCCACCCGCTCCGTATAGGAAGCTTGTAGTTGTCTGTGACCATCAAGCACAAACCGGCGTTACTCAAAAGGGAACGTTTGTAGTGATGTGAAAAGCATTGCGATAGGTTTGGTACTATAATTAAATATAAATCTAAAAGTGTATTCTTCCGTTGGTTTAATGCTTAGCGTAATATAGTTCGCTCGCAGGTGTGAGAATGAACGAATAACTCAGAAAATAACTTGTTATTGGACGGAGTTATCACGTTGAGAATTGAAAACTTAGTCGTGATGCTATAGTAATATAGCTATAAAACGGATATGAATAGCAGGTTTGCTAAAGACTAGATATTTGGTTTTAAACAGTCGTTACGGTTGTGTGGTATCAGTCTGCACCAATTCATAAAGGCTATTGTCGGCCAACAATAGTTGAATTGTCGCATAATAAATCTTGACTATATTAAGTTGTAGGTGGCGTCCTACTTTATGGCGGAATAAGTTCATCGGCTTAACGCAAGGTAACATGACACTCAAAAGGTGTTTTGAGAAGTGATTACTTCGAAGTGTTATCGGTACTTATATAGGTAGAGATTAGTGCAAGTCTAGGATTCTAATGCAGAGAACGAATTGCTTATGAGAGTAATTCCAAGCTCAAGTGCTGATATGAGGCTGACGCCATGAAAGTGGCTATAAGAATTTGCTAGACGAATGCCGTAAGAAGTCCTCAAGACGGGTAAAAGATAGGTTTCTTTGATATAAAGAAATTTAATTTACTTGCCGAGATGTGGTGAACCTTTGAGGTATCAATCCTCACTTTGTGACTGAATATAGACGTTTAATTATAGTTGTCAGTAAAAACTAAATCTGACCCTATATTTTTGCTGGTGTAGCTCAACTGGTAGAGCACTCGCCTTGTAAGCGAGAGGTTGCAGGTTCGAAGCCTGTCACCAGCATACTCTATGCTAGATGCAATATATAGAGTACCTGAAAAAATTAACGTGGTCTTTGCTTTACCATATTATTGTAAAGGTCAAAACTTATCAGAAGTAATTCTGTAAAAAGTTATTTCGATTAGAATTAGTGACTCTAATCTTTATCCAAGAAACAACAAAAATCATAACTATTAAAGTTATGTAGTAGTTACGATAGAGTATTACTTGAAGTGTTGAAAATTAGAAGTTAATGCCAGATTTCTAATCGTACTTCATTGATTAGGGTTTTCGGTGGACACCGCGGGGCATAAGAAAACCGGCCAGTGAAATAAATGGTGTAATTAAAGAAATTGTAAGATATGGATTACAATTTCAAAATTACTTAAAAATTTTTAAAAAAATTTTAATTTTGATATTGACAATAACTCAAATTTTGATATAATAGATACATAAAAACTTATAGGTTCTTAGTTTACCGAGAAAAATAAGGGTCTCCAAAACCTTAGAAATCAGTGCAAGTCTGATAGAGCCTGTTAAAAATAAAAATTACTAAAAAAGAAAAAGGAAGGTATTTAATCATGACAAAACGTACATTTGCTCAAGATATTCATATGATTATTGATATGCAGCCGGCTGTCGGTACTGTAGCGCTTCGTCAAGCAAAAAATACCTTACAATCTAATAGTAGGATTACAAGTTAGCATTCAGCTCAGCTTAATAAATCAAACTAAGATTGTAAGAAATTCCTTACAATCTTTTTCTAGCTATATGGGGCATTAGTTTAATGGGAAAACACTACCCTTGCAAGGTAACGTTAGGAGTTCGATTCTCCTATGCTCCATTTCTATAAAGGAGTTACAATATATGAAAAATTTAATTTTAGATGATTTTTTAGAACGTTATGGTAATTCTGTATATGGAAAATGGAACGCTCCAGCTGATGGAATTTATATTGGTAGAGGTTCAAAATTTGGCAATCCTTATCCAATGGAAAATAAATCAGATGAAGAACGTATTAGAGTAATTCTACTCTATAAAAAATATTTAGCAAAGAAAGTTATTGAAGATGAACAATTCAGAAATTCTGTAAAAGCATTAGTTAATAAAAATCTTGTTTGTTTCTGTAGTAACGGTACTAATAATTTGGAATTAGGTGCTAAATATTGTCATGGTCATGTTTTAAAAGCAATGGCTGTCTATCTAAATAACAAGTGGGTATAGTATAATGGTAGTATGATAGGCTTCCAACCTATTGGTGCGAGTTCGACTCTCGTTGCCCATATATATGGCGAGGTAGTGAAATGGTATAACGTTGGGCTCATAACCCAAAATTGTCGGTTCGAATCCGTCCTTCGCAATTTTAAATTACTGGGTGTAGCGCAGTTTGGTTAGCGCACGTGCTTTGGGAGCACGGGGCCGCAGGTTCGAATCCTGTCTAAGTCGTATTTTTCAATTTTGAAAAATAAAATTTTGTTAGAAAGGTAACTCTGATATGACTTGTAGAATACCTGATTTATTCTATTTATATTTAACCGATATTCGAGTTTCAGACTTAACAACTACTAAAAATCCGTTAGGTTTATGTGATGATTTGTTAAATGAAAACAAACGAGAATTGTTGGTGAATTTCACTTTGTTAAAGCAAGAGCTTTTTGATGTCTTCAACAACATTGTTCGTAGAAATAGTCATTATGTTACCACTCTAGGTCAAGTTTTAGAATTTGTAGATGTTTGTGCAGAAGACAGTCCTACTTATCCTTTTTCGATTTTAGCAGGTGATTTTTCAATAGAAACTTTACAAGAGTTAATTCTCCCTGAAGACTTGATTGTTATTATCGAAGTGGAGGACTAAGTTTTGACATAAATAGAAGAACTCAAACATTACTGATTGCAAAACAAAATTTTTAAAAAGGAATATTAAAAATATGGAACTAAACAAAAACATCAAAACAGCTATCACCGTTGGAGTTGCAGTCTTATCTCTATTGCTTATTAGAGGTCTTGCTATCAAACGCATCCCAGCAAACACCGTAGGGGTCAAAGTCAGTGCCTTCAATGGCGCACAAAAGACAACTCTTCAAACAGGTTATCACTTTAAAATTCCTTTTGTAGATAAAATTTATACACTACCTACGTCCGTTCAAACCAAAACAATGGAAAAACTGACTACCCAAACTAAGGATGGTCAGTGGTTGAATACGAACATTGACGTTAAGTACAAAATCAACAAAGAAGAAGCTATGACTGTCTTTTCAAACTACACGGACTTAGAAAACGTAAATAATAATGTTATCTCCCCTGCTGTTCAACGTGCGATTGAATCTGTTACAGGCGACTACGACATTTACGACATTCTTGGTGCAAAACGTACTGAAGTCTATGAAGCTATTGATAAAGCTTTGAAAGAAAAGTTCGAATCATACAATCTTGAATTTGTTTCATTCACTATCACTGACCAGGATGCAGGAGATGAAATCGAAGCTGCTATCAAAAACGAATCTGTTAAGCAGAAGGAAATTGATACAGCTAAACAAGAACAGGAAAAATCAAAGGTTGAAGCCGAGACTAAAAAAGTCCAAGCTCAAGCCGAGGCTGACACTGCTATCATCCGTGCTGAAGGGGAAGCTAAATCAAACAAAATTAAGTCAGACTCTATCACAGATAATCTTATCCGTATGAAAGAGGCTGAAGCTCGTGAGAAACACGGTTGGGTTACGGTGAATGGCGCTAACGGTGTAATCACAAACCAAGGTCAATAATAATAAACAAGATAGAAGACTTCTTCTATCTGCCACTGCAACTCTTATTTGGAAGAGTCTTAGGTGTTCAATCTAAGTGGTTGGTTCGACTCCAATCAGTGGCATACGCTTATGGCGTGCATAGGTTGATTTTAGAATCTATTCTATGTTATACTTATATTATTCAGGGGTCGTTTTGGATTCGACAGGCGGTTAAGCTTCTGAACCTCACTCCGAGTGGTGACGTAATCACCAAAATTAAATATAACTGCAAATACTTTTGCTCCTGCTCGTGTAGCTGCCTAAGCTTTTAGCTTAGTAGTTATTCTAGCAAAAACACAAAAAGTCGCAAAGACGAGCTGATTTTTGTAAGTGTCGTTACAATCATTGGCTATAAAAATTCGACAATCGCTAAAAGGAGTTCTCGGACTTTTAGTTAAACAAGGGATATAGGTAATAAACTTGTGCGTTTGTTATTACTGGAAATGATTAACGTAGCAGAGTGCGATAAGGTTCATTGGTAAGGTCGTTTGGACGTGGGTTCGACTCCCACCGACTCCATATTCTCTAAAGCGATTTAGAGAAGTTATTTAGAAAGTTTGAGAGGATTTTTGGAATGAAGGTTTACAAACTAAAAAAATATTTGATAAGCGTTCAATCAGCAAAAATCAAAACTCCTCTTCACTTTATGTCACTTGATTCTAGTTCAGCATCGGTGGTAATAGATATGCCAACAAAAATCGCAATATCTACAAACCTACCAGAAGAAAAAGATGTGTTAAGCTTAGTGGGAGAATCTAAAAATTACATCGCCCACTTCTCTCTAACTATCAATGTTGAAAGGTCAGTCGAAGGACGTAAAGTTACAAGAATTTTTCCAGCAGGTGTTAGCAAATGTTATGCAGAAAATGCTTATACGTTTGAGTTTGAAAAAGAATTTCTAGCAAGCATTTTAGAAAGTGGATTTGACATGATGGAGGAAATTTTCAAATCAATAGAGCCTGACTTTATGAAAGAACTTGGGAAAGTGTGGTAAAAACCGTTATGTACGAATTACTTTTAGATGACTTACTCAAAGAATTTGAAGGTAATGGGATAGACACCTCTAAACTAAATATAATAGAAGATACAGAAGAAACAGAAACAACTGTATAAAATTATTTTGCATCGTTGGTCAAGTGGTTAAGACGCTACCTTTTCACGGTAGTAACATGGGTTCGATTCCCATACGGTGCATGGGTATCTAGTAAAGGATTCCGTTAATCTGGACTATTCTTTATGATAATGGAAGAGCTAAACTCATAACGTAAATGGTTGTTTAAGGCTCGGATTCTCCAGTCAACATTCAATTTGATTAGTTGCAAATAATCGAATTTGAGACAGTTGAATCTAAATGATGAGTTCAAATCTCTCGATACCTATGAAGTGTTATTTTTGCAAGACCATATCTTGACTGAGCGTTTTATGTAGTAACGACTACCAAACGTCTGTTAGCGTATTTGTCTGCAAAGGAATTGGGATTACCTAAAACTCAGAGATTAGTTAATCTCATTTCTTGTCATTTGTGGAGTGACGATTAAAGAACCATCGTAACAAGAGTAAAAGCGCTAACTACTTGTTGAGGTTTCTGCACCTTGGATAAACGCAGAGTAAGACTTGATAGCTCAGTTTGGTAGCAGCAACGGACTTTTAATCCGTGGGTCGCAGGTTCGAGTCCTGCTCAGGTCATGGCAAAAAGATTGCATGAATTACTAATTCATAGCACTTTTTAGGCTCAATCATTGTGAAAGGTGGTTGAGTCGTTAAAGCCTTTTATCTAAGAAGTACAGTTTCTAGATAATAAAAACCAGGGATATATCCGCCTGACTGTACTCGACGGAGGTCCAAAAACTTGTTGGTTGTAAGGTTCTCCAACATAAGATACCAGAAGTGTTGAGGGTATTATTTTTCTTTAGGCGCGATAGCTCAGTTAGGTAGAGCAGCAGGTTGAAGCCCTGTGTGTCGGTGGTTCGAATCCACCTTGCGCCATAATCATATAGTCGAAAGGGTCTGCATGATTAGTTAAACCTAATCGGTTACAAAAAAATAAACTGTTCATCATCAACTGATTAGGTTTTTTAAGGAGAATTACTCAAGAGGCTGAAGAGGACGGTTTGCTAAATCGTTAGGCGGTCAAACGTGCGAGGGTTCGAATCCCTCATTCTCCGTATCTTATTCCACCATAGCTCAGTTGGTAGAGCGCATGACTGTTAATCATGATGTCGTAGGTTCGAGACCTGCTGGTGGAGTTTATTTTGTGCCACAACGGCGTGTAATGCTTGAAAAAGGATTGCTAAAGTTCTTAGAGCAAGTTTCTTGCTCTTCGTATTTTATTATCGGAAAGTGGCGCAGTTTGGTAGCGCACTTGCTTTGGGAGTAAGGGGTCGCAGGTTCGAATCCTGTCTTTCCGATACCAAACGTAATGGCACATGATTTCATGTGCGTTGCTTTTGAGGTAAATTAAAGCAGAGTAGTAGCAGTTGGTAGCTCGCAAGGTTCATACCCTTGAGGTCGCAGGTTCGAGTCCTGTCTCTGCAATCACCAATATAGTAGCGACATATTGGTTCGAGCAAGTCCGAAGTAAAACAAGCGTTTGAAGGACTTGTGGTTTTGTTTCAACTTATTATTTGAGTTTGATAGCCGATTTAGCTCAGTTGGCAGAGCATCTGATTTGTAATCAGAGGGTCAGCGGTTCAAATCCGTTAATCGGCATGGGTGACAAATATTTCTCTTGTATTTTAAAAGTTAATAAATTTAAGTATCTTTTGTACTCTTTTGAGTCTAAATTAAACCCACCGTCTTTGGTCTTTAAGGCTTTTATATTTTTTTGACGAGGTTTAGGCTTAAATTAAACTTTTAAAAGTAAGCCCATATCTTAGATTTACTAAGAGAGGGTCTAGGGGTCTTGTAGGAGACCTTTGATGAAAGCAAGAGTGGTTTACTCTTGTGGAGCATTAAGAATTAAATGGTACAAAACACTTGTTTTTTAACATTTGTAATAACCATTTGAACCTATTATTAAATATTTAATCCCCACATTGCATGCAGTGAGGCATCTCTGAGCAAGCCGACAGTGCTGTTCCGATTTGCCTGTCATTATGGAAGATTACCCAAGTCTGGCTAAAGGGAACGGTCTTGAAAACCGTCAGGTCACGAAAGTGGCGCGTGGGTTCGAATCCCACATCTTCCTTCACCTGATTATGATTCTATCACTACTCAGGAGTGAACATCGTCATTTGAGGACTGACAAAATCCCCCAAGGTTCAATATTTGGGGATATAAACAACCTCCGTTGGACTCAAAGTTCGCGACATGAAGTTCAGAAGTGCAGTCAACTTCGGATAAAGACTGGTGGAGCTATATCTAAGCGGTAAAGATAGACTTTGATAGTCGAAATGCGTGGGTTCGATTCCCACTAGCTCTTTTGCTTATAACTATACTAGTTGAAGTCTAAGGACTAAGTTATAAGTCAGTTCGTGAGGTGGTCTCACATTTCACGAAAAATGCTGAAACGTTGGTTTCCAGGAATCCGAATTGCGAATAAAACTGGAAAGGCATCCACTATTACAATATTAGTGGATGTTTTTTACAAAAAATCTAAAAGTAAATTTGAGGATTAAAAAAATGATTGAAGAATTAAGACCTTTTCGCATCAATTTCAAAAATAAAGACCAAACGATTTATATGGTCCAAAATCAAATTTTGAAGATTTTCTTCAGAAATGACTTCGGTTGGTTATCTGTTCCAGACGAAATGTATAACCGAACTTGGTCTTACATCAAGCGTAAAGGGGTTACATACATTCCTGAATCTGAACTTTTAGACTTGTCTAAACAGTTTACAAACGGTTCAGATTTGTTAATCACAAAATAAAAAATATGAATAAAACTGTAAAAACATCTACTTTTAGTGGGTGTTTTTTTATTTGTAAAAATATTTATAGATATTTGATTTAGTTTTGTCAATTTGATATACTAGAATTATGGTCTAACTAAATATTAAGTACAATATTTTTGCTAGGTCAAATAATTTAAAAAAGAGGTTTACTCATGAAAAAAGTTACTGGTCACGGTTCGATTCGAAAGTTTAAGAATGGTGCAGCAGGCGTTCTTGCCCTTTCGACTTTGTTTTTAGGAGTTAGCCAAGTTAGCGCTAACGAAACGCAAGTGGATGCTAAAACGGAAGTATCAAAAACAACAGAAGCAACTACTCCTTCTGAAGAAAAGAATCTTCCTGAACTGCCTCCTGAAGAAAAGAATCTTCCTGAAGCAGATAACACTCCTACAACAGATAAAACTGAAGTCTTAAAAGAGACTGATGTTGAGAAAAAAGGAAAAGTTGATGCACCAAAAGATGCAAAAGAAGATGTTGTAAAACAGAAAAAACAATCGGAAAAACCACTAACTGTTGATTCAGCAATCAAAGAATTGAAAGATGCTGGATTAGAGGTTGTCGTTGGAAAAGAAATTGTCACTACTTCTCCTCAAGAAACTACAAAAGCCCTTGAAAACTTAAAGCAACAAGTCACAAAAGCTTTGGATGCAAAAAAAGAGTTGGACATGGCTTTCCTTGACTTAGAAGAAAAAGCTAAACAGGCAGGAATTTTAACAAAAGAAGGTAAAACACTCACTTTTGATACTGCTAAAGAAGCCAAAGAAAATCTAGAAAAACAAGCTAAAGAAGTTAATCAGCTAATTGAAGTTCTTAACAAAGAACATGATAAATTGCTCAACGTAGCTAAAGAAGCTCAAAAGGCTGGTATCGCAATTGCTGTAACTCCTGCTTTAAAAGCTGATTCGGTTGAAGATGCTACTGCTGCTATTTCAAAACAAATTGACAAGCTAAATGCTTTGATTAAATCTGTTGAAGAAAACAAAGCTTTGATTAACTCTGTAACAAACAAAGCTAAAGAAGCTGGCGTTGCTATCGAAGGTGAAATTGTCATTGAATCAAAAATTGGCGAAGAAGCTCAGTTGACAGAAAAGACTAAAAACGCTCTGAAGGGATTAGAAGTTGCTACAAACGTTCAAAAATCTACTAAAGAAGAGTTAGCTAAACTAATTGAAGAAGCGCGTGCAAAAGGATTAGACATTTCTATCTCTGGTGAGAAGAAAGTTTTAGTTTCTAAAGTATCAGAAGAATTGGATGCAGTTAAAACAAAAATTAACGAAGGTCTAGCAAATGATACTAAAAAAATGAACGATTACAAATTAGCTGTTCAAAATGCTAAAAATGCGAATCGTTTATTAGAAGGTTCTACTGCTACTAAAGAAGGAAATGTTTACAAACAAACTCTTTCTATCCAATCAGAAGGAACTGGTGGTGCAGTTAATATCAACGCTTCAGGAAGTGCAGAAATTGTTTCTCTTGAATTGCTTGACCCTAATGGTTCTAAAGTTGAATCAGTTAAAACTCTAGCTGACCTAAATGCTTATAAGTCTTTTGACAAAAAAGGAACTTACACTTTAAATTATACATTTAAAGCAAAAGATAACACTGCTGGTTCGGTAGCATCTAAAGCAACTACAAATGGTGTTGAAGGTGTGGTTGGTTCAGCTAACGGAACAATTACTTTAACAACTAAAGCTCCCCTAGTTACAAACAAAGAAAACTTAATTGACCCTCTTACTACAACCCACGTCGTTGACTACTCAAGTTCCTATGCAGGGAAATTGAAAAAATCATTGATGTTGAGTCGCAAGATTATTGAAGCTAACACAAATCCTGCAAGCAGGCACATTTTTGTAACATATCCTCAAAATTATGCGACTACTTATGCTGCAAACATGGCTGATGAAGTTGGTGTTAATGGGGTAGCCTCTAAACTTCTAACAAAAGAAGAGGCTCTTACATTGATTGATAGATTACTTAAAATCAATGCCCCTTCTGAAAAAGACCCTACTTATACAAATTACCCAGCTTACTTCCAAGGTGTCGCTGATGCGTTTGGAGAGTTCCGTTATAAAGACCCTAAAGTTAAAGCTGACGAATTTGGTCGTGCCATGAAACCTTATGAAGACATTATTGAAGACCTCACAAAACCAACAGACACTATTTCTGTAATCCAATACACGGACGGATGGATGAGTGGTGGAACAAATGGCAAATTAGATGGCGGAACACCTGAAGACATTGACGTTACTTTCGCTGAGTGGGCGAAGAAACGAGCTAAAACTTTCATGTCTGTTATTAACCGCAATCAAGTGACGGACGAAGACACTAACTCTATGCGTTCTATCGAACAAATGAAATCTGTTGGACACCCTAATATCTACGATATGACAGGGAAAGACTCAGAAGTTGCTGAAAAAGAAATTATTAAGCAATTCATGGAAACTGCAACAGTAAAAACTAAGACAACTAAAGGTGAAAACCAAACTGTTAAAGTGATGATTGGTGGTAACGGTGTAACAGTTACTAAAGCAGTTCTTAAAGGAACAACTACTAAGGAACTTGCTATCAAAGATGGCAAAGTTGACTTCTCTGAGAAACTTGCTGATGGTTCTTGGACGGTTGAATTTGAAGCGACAGGAAATGGTAAACTAACAGCAGTTGTTTCTGTTGATGGAAAAGAAATTGGCAAAAAAGACGTTGAAATTAAATCAACTGAAGGCGTTAAAGGTTCTAGCGTAAGCAAGACTGATAACATCAACGCAGTTGTCTTCCCTAAACTTCCTACATTCACTCCTGTAACAGTTGAAAATATTGTAGTTCTTGCTAAAGGTGTTCGTTTAGGTGACGTTGAAACAACCATTCATCCTGTAACAGTTGAAAAAGAGCTAAATCCAGTTACTTTCAAAGAAACAGTATCTCCTGTCAAAACTGTTACTCCTCAAAATAAGAAAGTCTTGCCAAACACTGGAGAATCAAATAGTTCTCTTGTCCAAGCAGCAGGTCTTGGTCTTGGAGTTGTTGGCTTGATTGGTTTAGCTGGAGCAACTAAGAAAAAAGAAGACTAATAAAATAAGCCTAAATTTATTGACGGAGCAAAGCAATTTGTGATATAATACTATTGTTCAAAGGTTTGAACGATTGGATATATTACAAACTAAAAACATCATCTGCATTTTGTGGATGATGTTTTTATTATTGACTTATTTACTTTATTATGCTACAATATGACTAGAAGTTCTAACTTTATATCAATCTTGTATAAAATTGTACTCACGATTAAATTTCAAGAAAGGGTCAAAGGAGGATGAAAGCTTACAAGACAGAAATACATCCAACGCAAGAACAGATTAAGTTGATTCATAATACTTTCGGCTGTACTCGTTACATTTATAATCAGTATGTCTATGAGAATCTAGAGAATCTTGCGTCAGGGAAGGATTTTGTTTCTGCCTTCAGCTATTCTAAACGAGTGAACAATGACCCTGACACTCCTTCTTGGTTGAAAGAAGTTCCAAGCAAGGCTATCAAGCAAGCTCTGATTTATGCAGACCGTGCTTTTAAAGATTACTTTTCTAAACGGAAGGGAAAACCTACGTTTAAAAAGAAAGGGACAAATGATAGCTTTTATCTGATAGGGACTTTAAAAGTCGAGAGACATCGGATTTTTGTCCCTGTTTTAAAATGGATTCGCTTGAAGGAGTTTGGGTATATCCCTAAAAATATCAGCTCTGTAACGATTTCTACGAAGAATGGACGCTATTACATTTCTTGCTTGTGTAAAGAGGAAAAAGACGAGCGAATAGCCTTGTCTGATGAGTCTATGGGAATTGATTTTGGGTTAAAAGACCAATTTATCACAAAAGATAAAGCCATTCCTTCCATCAACCGTTCTCTACGCATCAAGAAGCTAGAAAAGCGGTTACGAAGAGAACAAAGGAAGTTATCTCGTAAGATGGAAGCCAATATGGTTGAGAAGGTTTATTACAAA
>ERZ772961.736-NODE-736-length-12783-cov-7.984994_pt1 | contig 12783 bp, 9 predicted proteins | sample MGYA00580677_ERZ772961 | MGnify/ENA primary metagenome ERZ772961 (study PRJEB29015, sample SAMEA2738088) | human oral metagenome | biome: human oral; feature: human-associated habitat; material: saliva | place: China | collected 2227 ... | reverse complement strand
ACCTTTAAGTACTTCTACGATTGGAAGGTCAAATTGTTTGGCGAATTCCCAGTCACGTTGGTCGTGGGCTGGAACAGCCATGACAGCACCGGTTCCATAGCTAGCAAGAACGTAATCCGCAATCCAGATTGGAATTTCCTTACCATTGACAGGGTTGATGGCATAAGCACCAGTCCAAACCCCTGTTTTTTCTTTAGCAAGGTCTGTACGAGCCAAGTCAGACTTGAGGCTAGCTTGGTGTTTGTAGTCTGCTACAGCCTCTGCTTGCTCTGTGCTTGTGATAGCGTCAACCAAATCATGCTCAGGAGCCAAGACAGTGAAAGTAGCACCAAAAAGGGTGTCAGGACGAGTCGTAAAGACTGTGAATTCCTTGTCAGTCCCTTTCACTTTGAAGGTGACATTGGCACCAGTTGATTTACCAATCCAGTTGCGCTGCATGTCCTTGATAGACTCTGGCCAATCCAACTCATCCAAGTCATTAAGCAGACGTTCTGCATAGGCAGTGATTTTGAGCATCCATTGGCGCATTGGCTTGCGGACAACTGGATAGCCTCCACGCTCAGAAGTTCCGTCAGGAAGAACCTCTTCGTTAGCAATGGCTGTTCCCAATTCCTCAACCCAGTTTACTGGTACTTCCGCTTCATAAGCCAAGCCTTTTTCGTAAAGCTTAGTGAAAATCCATTGAGTCCACTTGTAGTAGTTTGGATCTGTCGTGTTAACTTCACGATCCCAGTCATAAGAAAATCCAAGCGCATTGATTTGGCGTTTGAAGTTAGCAATGTTCTCAGCTGTAAATTCTGCTGGGTCATTCCCCGTATCCATAGCATATTGCTCTGCAGGCAAACCAAAAGCATCCCAACCCATTGGGTGAAGGACATTGTAGCCTTGCGCACGTTTGAAACGGCTGAGGATATCGGTTGCAGTATAGCCTTCTGGGTGTCCTACGTGCAGACCCGCTCCAGATGGATAAGGGAACATATCAAGAGCATAAAACTTCGGTTTTGATGCATCTGTTCCTGTCTTAAATGTATGATGTTCTGCCCAGTAGCCCTGCCACTTAGGCTCAATTTCTTTATGATTGTAAAAACTCATGGTCTCTCTCCAATTTTGTGATGTTACTATTATACCATTTTTGAGGGAATTTGAAATGTGTTAAAAGAAAAAACTGTATACTGTATTTCATTAATTTTGATGACTATGAATTGCCCTATCTCCCACTTTTATCCCATTGTTATGCATAAAATCAAGGAGTAAACCAAGAAGCTTATCTCGTATAGCACAAAATACTTATTTTAGACCGAAGATAAGACTGGAATACTAATTAATGTATTTACAATAAATATCTGACAACCTGTATTGCTTCCTGATTTATAAAGAGCTTCGGATACAATATGATGATAAATAAAAGACTACCATTTGTAAAACAGTAGTCCTTATTGTTTATTGCGAATTTACATATGCATCTACAGCGATAATGGCTTGTGCAACATCTGAAGGCGAAATCTTAAACGGCATCTGATGGATTGTCTCACCCTCCATAGTTGCTTGTTTACCAATTTTGATTAAATCATCATATCCAACTTGATCTAAATGCATTTCTTTTAGAGTTGTTGGCATACCAATTTTTTTGTAAAACTCAATATACTTATCAAGTTCTTCTTTTGGTCTATTTTCCAATAAAAGTTGTACCAAGGTTCCATAAGCTACTTTTTCACCATGTGTTAAATGATGAATGTCACCTGTCAATGCAGTAAAACCATTATGAATTGCATGCGCCGCAGCTAATCCTCCACTTTCAAAACCTAAACCACTCAATAGAGTATTAGCTTCAACAATGTTTTCTAATGCTGGTGTCACAACTTTAGCCTCACAAGCTGCCATGGCCTGTAAACCATCTGCGAACAGCGTTTCTTCACATTTCTTCGCAATTGCAACTCCAGCCAACGTTTGTTGTTGTCCTAACATAGTTTTTCCATTTGCCTGCATGACTGCACGCGCCTCAACCCAAGTTGCTAAACCATCTGCAATACCAGACGCTAATAAACGCTTAGGAGCTTGTGAAATAACCTTTGTATCAACCAAAACTAAATCTGGATTTTTAGAATAAAATAGATAATGATCAAATGCACCTTCATCTGTATAAATAACAGATAAAGCAGATACAGGTGCGTCTGTCGATGCAATTGTTGGAGCAATAATAACAGGCTTTTCAATCAAATCTGCAATAGCTTTTGCACTATCAATCGTCTTTCCACCACCAAGTCCGATAATACTATCACAATTCTCTTTCTCAGCTAAGGCAACAACTCGATTGATTTCATTGTCAGAAGCTTCACCATTAAACTGAGCTAGAACAATATGGAAACCATACCTATGTAGGTAATCTTCAAATCGTTTTCCAACAATATCATAAACCAACTGATCGCATAATAGAATAGGACGATTTCCCAAATCCAATATTGATTTGGCATTTTCAAACAAGGCATTTTCCCCTTGAATATATCTAGAAGGGCTAGCAAAAATTCTCATATGTATTTCCTCTCTACCTAGATGGAACGACTATTTTGAATAACAAACCAATCATCAGAAAAATCGTCAACCGCCTTTTGGATAGATGGCATGGCGAAAGCTGATTCAAAAACATCTGCTCCTGCTGTAACAGCATGCGCACCTGCAGCTAAAGCATTATTTACTTGTGCTACATTTTTAAAGGATGCGGCTAAAATCTTACTAGGAGAGTTCTGTCTATCAATAGCAAGAGCTAATTGACGAATGACAGAATTTGAATCGATGTTCAGATTCTCCATTCTGTTATAATATGGAGCTAGGTAATCCGCTCCTGCTTCAATAGCTAATAATCCCTGAATAACTGTATAAATAGCTGTTGCAGTAATATGGTAGCCCTCTTTTTTTAACACCTTTATTGCACGTAATCCATCTGGAGTAACAGGTACTTTGATAAATACATCATCTCCTGCTTGTCTCCGAATTTCATGAGCATCTTTTAAGATACCTTCAAAATCTTGAGAAATCACCTGAACATGAATAGAGGGTGCAGAGCCAATCAATTCTCTTACATCTTTGATTCGCTCAAAAAAATTAATCGAACCCTCTCTTTTAGCAATAGTGGGGTTTGAAGTTACCCCAGATAGCGGTAAAATTTCAGACCACTTTTTAATCTCATCTAAATTTAATGTGTCAAGCATAAATTCCATAAAAAGAACCTCTTTATTTTACAATGTATGCTCAGTACGTCCTATAATATCATCTTGGGTTGCCTTAGAAAGAACATTGAAGAATGCAGAGTATCCTGCAACACGAACAATTAAATCTCTGTGTTTTTCAGGATGTTTCTGAGCGTCAATCAACGTCTCTCTGGAAACAACATTGTATTGAATATGGTACCCATGTAAACGATTAAAGAATGTTCGTAACAAAGCAATTAGTTTTAATTTATCTTCTTCTTTGGCTAACGTTTGAGGATTTACTTTCTGATTTAAGAGAACCCCACCTACGATTTCATCTGTTGGTAATTTTGAAACAGATTTTAAAACAGATGTAGGTCCGTGTTGATCCATATTATGTGATGGTGAACAACCCTCTGCTAACGGTGTACCCGCGTTGCGTCCATCTGGAGTTGCTAATGTTCCACGTCCCTGCCCTACGTTGGCTGAGATAGAAGATGTTCCTGAATAACGAATTCCTCCAATAGGTCCTCTTCCATAACGTGTATTAGGATATTTAGCGATTTCATCAACATAAATGTCATAAGCAGCCGTAACTAATTTATCAGCATAATCATCATCGTTACCGTACTTAGGTGCATCATTAATCAACATTTCTTGAATAGCTTTACCTTCTTCTCCAGCATAATCTGTTTCTAGTGCATGCCAAAGTTGACTTGGGCTTATACGTTCTTCCTCAAATACTAACTTTTTAATTGCAGCTAATGAATCCGACAAATTTGCAATTCCAACTTGCAAACCTGATATATAATCATATACTGCTCCACCTTCTTTAAGGTGTTTTCCACGACCAATACAATCATCAGTCAATGCTGAACATAGAATATCAGGAACTTCTCGTTCCAATGATAAATCAATAGAATTTTCAACAATAACACTCATTCGTGTCAAATATCTTAGTGTTTTATCCCAAGCATTTTCTAATTCAGAAAAGTTCTTCATATCCTTAAAATGACCAAAGCTTGGTGCAAACCGTTTCCCCGAAGCTGGATCAATTCCATCATTCATCGTGATAAGTAGAACTTTAGGGAAGTTCATATAACTCATACCCGTGCAACGATAGCCCCATTTCCCTGGAACTGCCGTTTCAACACATCCAATGGCACTGTAATCATAAGCATCATCTTCCAATACTCCTTTTGCAATAAAAGAAGGAATAATAATCTCATCATTATTAAATGCAGGCATACCAAAACCAAGTTTCATCACTTCAATACACTCATTCATGAAACGAGCATCTAAACCTGCATGGTAACGTACAGTTAGATTAGGCTGCGGCAGATGGGTTTGTGCAACTGATTTTAATACCAAATAAGATAATGGGTTAACAGCATCCTTCTTATCTCGAGTCTGTCCACCAATTGTAACATTTTGATATAAAGGACTTCCTGCTGAAGAAAATGTATGTGCTTGACTGCGAACCTTATTAATTGTAATTGTCTTAATCCAAAGATTTGTCAGACGTTCAACAATGCTATCTTCTGTTTCTTTACCACTTTCTAAATCAGCCTTCATATATGGATACATATATTGATCAAAACGACCATATGAAAGAGAGTGGCCATTAGATTCAATTTGTAAAATACATTGAATAAACCAAACTGATTGAATAGCTTCTGCAAAAGTAGTTGCCGGTTCATATGGGACTCTAGAGCAAATATCTGCAATCTCAAGTAATTCTTTCTTACGTTTAGGATTTGCATTTTCGGCTAAATTTTTAGCAAGAGCAACAAAGCGATTTGCATATACTTTAATAGCATCGATTACGATAAATATAGAGTCGTAAAAATGATATTTATCAATACTTGCTGGATCTGTTAAATCTAGAGCTGCTTTCGCTTTACGAGCTCGCTCTTCAAAACCTCTTAAACCAAATTGCAACAGTTTCTGATAGTTAACTGCTAAGTGAGCATCTCCAGAATTCATCTTACCTTCCATACCGAAGAATCCTGTTTCCATATAAACAGACACTTCTTCAGGTAACAAGGCACCAGCTCTAGCACGTAAATTATTATTTTCCCAAAACGGAGCAATACTTCTAAGTTGTTCTTTTGTTTCTTCAGTAATATAGAAAACATCTCCATCACGCTTTTCAAAAAGATCCAACTCATTGAGAACAAATTCTAGCGTATATTCTGGAAAAATAGGAGCATCTTTATTGGAAGAAGCTTGATTTCCCGCAATCATAGATTCTTCTTCGATATAGATAGTCATATTTTCCAAAATTTCTTTCAGCATATAGGCGCGTTTTAGGACATTAGGTTGTTCCTTATATCGATCATAAGCGCGTGTTGCTAGAACCGCTCTCTCAGCATCAATATAAGGTTTTTTATTTAAAACATCTTCTCGATATTTGTTCATCCTTTCAGTAAGGCTGCCAAAATATTCTGTCTTAATTGTTGTTCTTGCTACTTCTGTATTTACCATCGTAAGCACCTTTCTTTCGAAAATATTTTTGTTTCTTTCGAAAATATAATACCTAATTTTTTAGAGAATTTCAAGCTTTTAACTAGAAAAACTTTAACTCCCTAATTTTTAGCACAAATGTGTGTTTAATGATAATACACAAATGTTTTTTACATTTATCAAACTTCATTCTGATACGCTAAACGATCCTGTACTTTAAAGAATGGGAAATAAACCAATGTAGACATCGCTAATATCACCAGCTGAGTAATAACTCCTTGCCATCCACCAACCATAAATCCTGATATAATAGCTGGGGTGCTCCAAGGTAATGTAACTCCTGAAAATGGCTGCATGAAACCTGTTGCAATAGCTCCATATACTATAACAGCTGCAAGTACAGGAACAAGAATGAAAGGTACAAACATAACTGGATTCATGACAATCGGAAATCCAAATACAACTGGCTCATTTACGTTAAATATTGCTGGAAAAGCTGCTACTTTCCCTAACGCTTGGTACTGTTTAGATTTTGATGCAAAAAGCATCGCAACTACAAGTCCAAACGTAATCCCTGAACCAGATAGAATTAAAAATGAATCTAAAAATTGTTGAGTAACAATATGTGCACCATTTTCTAATGATAGATTCCCAGAGGCTAACATAGCTTTATTAGCATCAAGATTAGATAAAAGCAGAGCTGTCACTACTCCATTTACTACCGATTGTCCATGAACACCAAACCACCACAAAAATGATATAAAGAATGCAATTCCAATTGCACCATACAAAGATCCAGTTAAACCTTGCAATGGAACTTGAATAGCAGAATAAATCATTTCTATGAATGTTCCGCCATTAGTCAATGAGCTCGCTAAAATATATACAATCATAGAAAGTAAGAAAATTACAAATGCTGGAATCATTGCTTCAAACTGTTTCGCAATAGCTTGTGGAACTTGTTCTGGCATCTTAATAACAATTTTTCTCTTTATAAAGAAGGTATAAATACTTCCTACTACCAAACCTATAATGATAGCACCGATAATTCCTTGACCTCCAAACCAAACTTTACTAATAGCATCCCCAATTGCCTCACCTTGTTTAGGGATATAAGATGATCTTAGCAAAATAAAGAATGCAGATACAGATAGAACCCCAGCTGGCAAAGCCTCTACTCCGCTATTCTTAGCATAAGAATAGGCAATTGAAAAACAAGAAATTAGACCCATAATCGCAAAAGTTCCTGAATATACTTGCATAAACGGCTCTGTCCAATTTGCTCCAAATACACTAGCAATGCTCTTGTTTAATCCTTCAAATGGCAATTGTCCCATAATCAAGAATAAACTACCAACTACTGTCAATGGCAAAATTGCTAACATACCATCTTTTAGAGCTATAATACCACGCATATTCACAAACTTCATCATAGGTGCAATGATTTTTTGAATATCCATCTTTGCCATAATAAATCTCCTTTTCTTACCCACTAATCAAAGATAGGGCCAAATCTAATACTTTTTTCCCATCTAACATACCATAGTCCATCATCGGAATAACAGCTATCGGAACATCACACTTATCACAAATTTCTTTTGATTTATCTAATGTATAAGCAACTTGAGGCCCCAACAGTGCAACATCTAGATTTGGGGCATAATCCGCTAATTTGGACTGAGAAAACGCCTCTATTTCTGCCTCAACTCCACTAGATTGCGCTGCAATTTTCATATTATTTACAAGCATACCAGTAGAAAAACCTGCTGCACAAAACAAACCAATCTTCACCATTATATTTTCCTCCTCTATGTTAATAACAATGATAATACTCTAGTATTATTTTTTATGAAGTTCTTTTCTCAAACTAATAATTTCTTTGATTAAATTAATCTCCGTCATACTAGTCATGAGATGATCTTGTGAATGAACAAAGAGAGCTGTAATTTCTGTCTTTGTACCAGACGCTTCTTGTGCCAAGAATTTTGTTTGTAGATTATGGGCTTCTAATAAGGCGGCATCAGCTAACTGGATTTCTTCTTCACACCGTTCACATGTGCCGTTTTTTATGTAATCTAACGCTTTATAAATATGTTGTTTCGCATCACCAGCATATAAAATTAAACCCATGATAATTTGATCTGGAACAATAATTTCCATAAATTCCTCCTCATTTCACTATGTAAAAAGCTTTTTTCATTTGAAATTTTAAAATTTTCTTTTGTAACTATAGAATACAACTACATAATAAACTTGTCAATTTAAAAAACAACAGATAAACTATTTTTATTTATTTAAGCACAAATGTGCAAATGATTAAAAATAAAAAACGATAAACTGAATCAGTCTATCATTTTCACTCACATAAAATATTTCGAAAAGAAAAATCACCATCTTCTTCCAAAACTTTTAAAATTGTATTTTTATCTGTAATCAAATGATTTACTAAATTAGCACGCAAAACAGAAAGAATCGAAGATACTTTCGTATCACCGTAAGCAACAGCTAAACTTTGAGGAATATTTTTTAAATCTTCCAAAGAGATTGCTATCGTTCTTTTCTGTAAGTTTTCATAGACTTCTTTACCTTTTGAATCAAAAAATCGACAACAAATTTCTCCTACAGTTTTAACTTTGGTCAATTCTTTAAAGTCATCCTCTGTAAGCATGTCTAACCATTGATGTTTTCCTTTATTGCTAAAATCACCAATTCCGACTACAGCTATATCTAAATCTTTCCAACTATTTTTCAAATCTTCAAAATATCTTGATTGCAAAATACCATCTGCTAACAATTTATTTTCTTGCACAATCGTTGCATTCATAAATGTACACTCTCCATGAAATTTTCTAGACATTTCATAAATCAGTGTATTCACATGGTATTTAGCGTGTATGTGACTAGGACCACCTGCTAGAGGATAGAAGTGAACATTTCGGACACTTTTACTGTGAATTAAATCTACTAAATTACTTAAACTTTTCCCCCAAGAAAAGCCAATTTTCATATTATCATCAATTAGATTCCTAAGGACGCCTGCTGCAACTTGAGAAATTCTTTCAGATAAAATTGTTGGAGTATCATCAAATTCATTTGGAATAATTTCTAAACTTTCCAGACTGTATTTTTCTTTTACATAATTTTCCAACTTAAACATATTTGTATCAAAATTCTCTATTTCAATTTTAACAATTCCTGCATTCCTTGCTTCTGTTAACATTCTACTAATAGAGGTTCTATAAATTCCTAATTTTGCTGCTATTTGTGACTGATTTAAGTTTTCAATATAATACAGATAAGCAATTTTAGAGAGCAGTTTATTCCTATCTTGATTCATACACTTAACCTCTTACGAAACTACCTTAACCATTATCCCAGCATTTTCTAATGTAGCTATATTTTGTTTAGAAAGTTTTTCGTCTGTTATTACTTCATAGACTTGACTTAAAGCAAATCTTCTTACCGTACCCCTTTTATCAAATTTACTTGAGTCAGTTAGCACAATGACTTTATCCGACGCTGCTGAAATATATTGAACTACCTCACTGCGCATTAAATCTTTTCCTGTAAAGCCCATCTCTTTATCGTAGCCATCTGTCCCAACAAAAGCTTGACGCACATGAAAAGTCTGTATCATTTCTTTTAATAAAGGTCCTACGGTAACCTGTGAATCTTTCTGAAACTCTCCACCAAGAACAATAACACGACATGAATCATAACCTCTCACAAAATTTGCTATAAAAAATGAATTTGTTACAATAGTGACATTTCTTTTTTGCTTGCAAATTTCCTCAGCAAGTAAAGCACAGGTTGAACCAGATTCTATCATTATTGTTTCATTATCTGATACCAATTTTACTGCTTCTTGAACAATTTTTCTCTTAATTTCATAATTAATTGACAAGCGTACATTTAAGTCATCTCCACTATTTAACACAGCATATCCATGCTCTCTGTGTAATAAACCTTTTGACTCTAATTTATCTAAATCTTTTCTAATCGTTACTTTCGATACATTTAATTTTTCCGATAATGTATTAACATCAATCTTTTCATATTCTGATACTAATTTAATAATTTGTTCCAATCTTTTCATTTTACACCTCCGTTTTATTCTACCAAAATAAAAAGCAAAAAACAACAAATTAAACTTTCGTTCGTAATTGTTTTTCTTTCGTTTTTGTGATAGGATAGACTTATGAAGAGGAGGAACTCTTATGGAAATATCTAAAGGAATTATTTTTAATATTCAACACTTTTCAATTCATGACGGCCCGGGTATTCGTACAACTGTTTTTTTAAAAGGATGTCCTCTGCGCTGTCCATGGTGTTCTAATCCTGAATCTCAAAGAATGAAACCTGAGAAAATGAAAGATGCTCAACGAGAGAAATTTACCTTAGTCGGTGAAGAAAAGACTGTAGAAGAAATTATTACAGAGGTATTAAAAGACAAAGAATTTTACGAAGAATCCGGTGGAGGTTTAACCTTATCAGGAGGTGAAATATTTGCTCAGTTTGAATTTGCTAAAGCTATCTTAAAGTCAGCCAAAGAGCATCACATACATACTGCAATTGAAACTACTGCTTTTGTTGATCATGAAAAATTTATTGATTTAATCCAATATGTAGATTTTATCTACACCGACTTAAAACATTATAATTCTATAAAACATAAAAAAGTTACCGGGGTTTTTAATCAAATGATTATTAAAAACATTCATTATGCTTTTTCTCAAAAGAAAACTATCGTTTTAAGAATCCCAGTTATTCCTGATTTTAATAATAGTTTAGAGGATGCAGAAGAATTCGCTACTCTATTTAACTCATTAAATATCGACCAAGTTCAACTACTACCTTTTCATCAATTTGGTGAAAACAAATATCGTTTATTAAATCGGAAATATGAAATGGATGGAGTTGGCGCACTTCATCCTGAAGATCTCATTGATTATCAAAAGGTATTTCTGAACCATCATATTAATTGCTATTTCTAGTTTATCTCCTTGAACTGCTCTAGCTATTTGCAGATAACAAGTATCTATAATATATACTTAACTTTTCAAAAGGTTTAGCTAAAAAATTTTGGTTAGACCTTTTCTATTTTACCTTGCTCTAGAATTTTTAAACTGCTATACTTATAACAGAAAACCCTTCCAAGGAGGTAACGGATGTCTCATTCCTTTAAAAAATCTCTCCAAAAAGAAATTCTCCATAGAAGCTCTATCGCAGCCTTTGTGACCTCTCTTTTACTACTTATTTTACTTTTTGGTTTTTCCTATTTTTTACAAAGGCAACAACTATCCAATGATACGAGACAGATTGTCAAACAAGTTCAAGAGATGAAAGAAGCAAATAGTGAACTCCTAACCACTATGAACTATAAAATGATTCCTGGATTTTTGGATGGCAAACACACAGAGCGAGAAGTCTTTAGCTTATTTTACGAGACAAAAGCTAAATTAAAACTTAGTTCTGATCTCATTATCCTAAGTGATACAGGTGAATTACTATTTAGTACCAATCGAAATCATCAAGAAAGTATTTTATCACCCTATTATCTAAAACTGCTCATTCAAAATCCTTCTCAAGATAAAGTTACAGAAAAAATTGCACTCTCTTCAGACAAGCAACACTACACACTCTTTATCAAACCACTACTTCAAAACCAACAAGTTAAGGCCTATACTATTGCTTTCGTAAATGAGAATGATTTCATCTCAAGTTTCCCAATGATAAATTCTAAATATATCATTACCGATAGCTTTGGAAATATGTTCTCCAACAATACAAATCAATTCACTCGTTCCACTCTTGAAAAATTTGATGAAAAACTCCTACACTCTCGCACCCACTGGTATGCGAATGAACCGCTTATTGTTCAAAAAGAAAAAGTCGGTGCTATTTTTTCAATCTATACTTTTCAATCCTTCTTTCCCATTCCTAGCTTACTTGGCCTAGCCTCCGTCCTCACCTTATGTATATTCGTCCTCTACTTCTGGCAAGCAAGACGAATTGCTCATAAGATTGCCACACACAATGCTGTTCCTATTGAAAGTTTGGTTTATCAACTTCAAGAAATTCCTAAACAAGCAGAAAAAAGGCTTTCTCTACAAACAGGTGATGAGTTTGAGTTTATGGCAGGAAAAATCAACAATATGTTGTACGAATTAGATCAACTTCATCAAAAAATGTTGACCATCGAAAAAGAAAAGTGGATTTTTGAAAGAAAAATGCTGGAAGCTCAGTTCAATCCTCATTTTCTCTACAATACACTTGAAACGATTAAAATCACTTCTTTAATGGATGCCGCTCTCACACAAGACCTGATTCAAAACCTCACGCGCATTCTTCGCTACAGTATCACCGATTTAGAAAAAGAAACAACCATTTGTCAGGATTTAAAGATTATAGAGGATTACCTGATTATTCATAAGATTCGTTTCGAGAACTTTTCCTATGATATTGTCTGCCCAGAAACTGTTGATAATCAGCCTATTCCTAAACTTTTCTTGCTTCCTCTAGTAGAAAATGCTATAAAATATGGGATGCAATACCGTATTGATCTTCATATTGATATCCAAATTACCTTGGAATCAGATTCTCTAACTTTTTTAGTCAAGGATAATGCTGGAGGACTCACCAAACAAGAGCGACTCGCTATTTTAGACTCTTTAGAAAGCCCTCATACCCAGCATGGCATCGTTAACAGCTATAAACGATTGAGCAATTTCTTTTCTGATGTCCAGCTAGATTTAGGAGTCAATCGCCAAGGAGAAACTTGGGTCAAATTTATAACGAAAGGACTAACTCATGTTTAAGCTCATTATCGTAGAGGATGAACATCTCATCCGAAAATGGCTAGAAATTGCCGTAGACTACTCTGCCTTAGGTATCCAAGTCGTAGGAACTGCCAGTCACGGTCAAGAGGGAATGAAACTCATCCAAGAAAAAGAACCTCATATTGTCTTAACAGACATCACAATGCCAATTATGGATGCTTTTATGATGTTCGAAGCCACTCGTACTCTCTCCTATGAAAAAGTTATCTTATCAGGTTATAACGATTTTCAAAATGCCAAAAAAGCCATGCAATATGGAGCAGTTGATTTCTTATCCAAACCAATTGATACCA
>ERZ772961.735-NODE-735-length-12787-cov-11.074144_pt1 | contig 12787 bp, 8 predicted proteins | sample MGYA00580677_ERZ772961 | MGnify/ENA primary metagenome ERZ772961 (study PRJEB29015, sample SAMEA2738088) | human oral metagenome | biome: human oral; feature: human-associated habitat; material: saliva | place: China | collected 2227 ... | reverse complement strand
CCGCGACGAGGCCGTCCACGGCTACTACATCGGCTACAAGTACCAGCTGGCCGTGAATGAGTCGAGTGAGGAGCGCCAGGACGACCTGCGCGACTACACGTACTCGCTGCTGTACGAGCTTTACGAGAACGAAGAACAGTACACGGAGGACCTCTACGATCCGCTGGGTCTGACCGAGGACGTCAAGAAGTTCCTGCGCTACAACGCGAACAAGGCGCTCATGAACCTGGGGTACGAGGCCCTGTTCCCGCACGACGCGACCGACGTGAACCCCGCGATCCTGGCGGCCCTGAGCCCCAACGCGGACGAGAACCACGACTTCTTCTCGGGTTCCGGCTCGTCCTACGTGATGGGCGAGGTCGTGGACACCGAGGACGAGGACTGGGACTTCTGATCCTGCCGACTCACGGCCGGGCTGCGTGCAGCCCGGCCGTGTTGCATACGCATAGCCCAGCAGTGTCGTCCGGGGGTGCCGCAGCACAACGGGGTGTCCGCCGTACGATGGGCGACATCACAATGCGTGACTACTTGGCCAGCACATACTCCCTGCGGTGCATCCAGCCACATCCCGCGGCGAGGACGAGCAGGGGCACAGGCCTCGTTATTGGCGTTTCCATCGCTGGTCACGGTGATGCGGTAGGTGACAGTGATGCTATCGCATCATCCCATCATCAACCGCATCAAGGCTCTTGTTGAGGCGCAGGTTCGAGGCCTGCAGCTGGTTGGCGGAGGTGCAGGTGATTGGTAGAATTATGGGGCTGAACCGGGCACTTGCGCCCAACTACTGAGGTTTACTACCCTTCAGTTTTCCCCTCTAATTGACCCATGATCGACAACTTCTCCACAAGCCCTTACCGTTCCCCCAGTTAACTCCCCACACGAGCAAGTACGGACCCGCCCTCACCGCACCTCATCAAGAGGACGACAGTAGACTTAGACCACGCTCCAAGCGCAGACCAACATGACGCCCACCCACTCAGAACCCCACACATTGTTACCTCTCACACACTTAATGTCACACATGCAACATGCACATCATATGTCCCAGGCGCATCATGTCGGAGTATTCCCCGTCATGACGCGCATCTCGTCACGTAGATAGAGGGGCAGCCGATCGCGAACATCCCACTACTTACAACCACAGCACCACCCGCGGCAGTTAGACTGGGACCGGGAGCGGAATGGCTTCCGCACCGACCGTACGTCGCGCACACAGCGCGGGGGAATGAGGAGAGCACGACTATGAGTATCTTCGACCGCTTCGAGAGCGCCGTCGAGAGAGGCGTCAACGGCGCCTTCTCGCGCGTGTTCCGGTCGGGGATCAAGCCCGTGGACATCACCACGGCGATCCGCCGCGCCATGGACGAATCCGTCCAGGAAGTCTCCGCCTCGCGCATCATTGCCGCGAACCACTTCTCGGTCTACGCCTCGCGCACCGACCTCACCTCCCTCGAGGCCTCCCTCGACGTCCTCGCCGACGAGTTCGCCCAGCAGGCCACCGAGCACGCCTCCAACAACGACTACTCCCTCCTCGGTCCCGTCAGCATCGAATTCGTCGCCGACTCGACCGAAGTCGCCGGCACCCTGAAAGTCGCCGCCGAAAACCGCAGAGGTGCCGCAGCCCCCGCCACTGCCTCGTCTGCCTCCCCCGAACACCCCATCATCGACATCGACGGTGACAAGTGGCTGCTCACCGAACCCGTCACCGTCATCGGTCGCGGCTCCGAAGCCGACATCGTCGTCAATGACTCCGGCGTATCGCGCCGCCACCTCGAACTTCGCATCACCCCCACCGGAGTGATCGCGACCGACCTAGGTTCCACCAACGGATCCTTCGTCGAAGGCCATCGCATCGATGCAGCAACCCTGCTCGACGGCAACCAGATCGTTATCGGACGTACCAAGATCCTCTTCTGGACGCATCCTGACCAGAGCGGAGTTTAATGAAGTGACCACTGACCTCGCATTTACCGTATTCCGCATCGGGTTCCTGGTGCTGCTCTGGCTCCTCGTGCTCGCGGCCGTCAACACGCTGCGACGCGATATCTTCGGCACCGTCGTCACCCCGCGCGGCAAGGGACGAGACAAGGCCGCTTCCCGACGCAAGGCCTCGCGCACCCGGCGCAAGGAGACAAAGCGGACCTCCACCAACCCGCTGATGCCCAAGGACCTCCTGGTCACCGGCGGGCCGCTGGTTGGCACCATGCTACCCCTCGGCGAAGCGCCCATCGTCATCGGCCGCTCCCCCGCGTGCACCCTCGTTCTCGAAGACGAGTACGCCTCCAGCCGCCACGCAGCGCTCACTCCGCAGGCCGACGGCTGGTGGATCGAAGACCTCTCGAGCCGAAACGGCACGTTTATCGACGACGAGCGCCTGATGCAGCCACGTCAACTCAGGATCGGCGACATCATCCGCATCGGCCAGACGACTCTCGAATTGGTGGGTTGATATGCCAGGCAATGCCGTTCAATTCCACTATGCCGCCCGCTCCGACGTGGGCCTCGTGCGCTCCAACAACCAGGACTCCGGCTACGCCGGAGCGAACCTGTTGGTCCTCGCCGATGGCATGGGTGGGCCTGCCGGCGGCGACATCGCGTCATCAGTTGCCCTCGCGCACCTGGTCCCCCTCGACACCGACTCGCACCCCGCAGACTCCATGCTGCCCCTCCTGCGCGAGGCCCTCCTCGACGCCCACGAGGAACTCACCGACCGCTCGAGCCGCGACCGTGACCTCGAAGGCCTAGGTACCACCTGCATCGCCCTCATGCGCTCCGGCAACCGCCTGGCCATGGTCCACATCGGCGACTCGCGCGCCTACGTGCTGCGCGGTGACACGCTCACTCAGGTCACGACAGACCACTCCTTCGTGCAATACCTGGTCGACACCGGCCAGATCACGCCCGAGGAAGCCGAGCACCACCCCAACCGCAACGTCGTCCTGAAAATCCTCGGCGACGCGCAGGCCGACGTGTCCCCCGATGAAACCATCCGCACGGCCGTCGTCGGCGACCGCTGGATGCTGTGCTCCGACGGCCTGTCCGGCCTCGTCTCCCCCGAGACGATCGGCCAGGTCATGGCTGATTTCGCCGACCCCGGCGAATGCGCCGAAGAACTCATCCGCCTCGCCCTCCTGGGCGGTGGCTCCGACAACATCACGTGCGTCATCGCGGACATCGTCCCCGCCGGATCCTTCCCGCCCGCACCCCCACAGATCGTCGGTGCCGCTGCCATCGACCGCAACGCCAAGTCGCGCGGCGGCCAGGGAGCGGCCGCGCGCGCGGCCGCTCTAGGAGCCAAGGCCTCGGGCCACGGTGCCGACTTTGACGTCAGTCCCATCGAGCTCAAGCCCCGCACCTCCTGGTGGACCCCCATCTTCGTGTCCCTCGTGACAGTCCTCGTGGTAGCCGCGTCCTGGCTGTCCTGGAAGTGGACGCAAACGCAGTACTACGCGATCGGCCAGGACGGATACGTCGTCATCTACCAGGGCATTCCCCAGGCCATCGGCCCCTGGCGCCTCTCCCACGCCGTCGAAGTCTCCGACGTCGCGCTCTCGGACCTGTCCCCCGTGGACCGCCAACGCCTCGACACTCCGGTGCTGCGCTCCTCCCGCGAGGAAATCGACGAGTACATTGAGGGCCTCAAGCATTCCGCCGTCACGCCTCCGACCGGGCACATCGGACCCGTCCCGCAGTCGGGTGAGGCACAATCCGGGGCCCAGAGCGGAGAAAACTCCTGATGGCAACCGTCTCGATCGCCCCCGCTAAGCCGCGCCGATTCCTCGAGCTAGGCCTCACGGCCCTGGCCCTGGCCGTCGGCATCTTCGGCTACGTACTCTCCTCACTGAACTTGACGAAAACCCTGCCCGCGAACCTGATCCCTCAGATCGGGGTACTCATTGCCCTTGCGATCATCGGCGAAGTCGGCATCCACTTCCTGGCACCCTACGCGGACCCCGTCATCCTGCCGATCGCGGTGGCCCTAACAGGCCTGGGCCTGGCGATGATCTACCGCCTGGACCTGTCCTACGCGAAAAACGACGAGGCCACGGTCGGCTACAAGCAGGCGCTCTTCGTGGGCATCGCAATCGTCGTCGCTGCCATCATCCTGATTTCGCTACGCGACCACCGCATGCTGCGCCGCTACACCTACACCTTCGGCGCGCTGTCCCTCTTCCTGCTACTCCTCCCGATGATCCCCGGCCTCGGCCAGGAGACCTTCGGCGCGCGCGTGTGGATCCGCCTGGGTCCCGTCTCGATCCAACCCGGTGAGCTCGTCAAGATCACGCTCGCCATATTCTTCGCCGGATATCTGGTCACTAACCGTGACAATCTCGCGATCGGCGGCAGCAAATTCCTGGGCATGCGCCTACCACGCGCCCGCGACCTCGGCCCCATCATGATCGTCTGGCTCATCGGCATCGCGATCCTCGTTCTCCAACGCGACCTCGGCACGTCGCTGCTCTTCTTCAGCCTGTTCGTCGCAATGCTGTACGTGGCCACCAACCGCGTATCCTGGCTGTTCATCGGTTTCACGCTCTTCGCTCCCGCCGTCGCCCTCGCCGTCCGCTTCTTCTCCCACGTGCAGACGCGCTTCAACGGCTGGCTGCACGCCTTCGAACCCGAGTTCTACTACGGCGGTTCCTACCAGCTTGCGCAGGGTATTTTCGGCCAGGCATCGGGCGGCCTCATGGGTGCCGGATGGGGACGCGGATATCCGGACCAGGTTCCGCTGGCCAACTCCGACTTCATTCTCTCCTCCCTGGCCGAGGAGCTGGGCCTCACCGGCATGGCTGCGATCCTGATCCTGTACCTGATCCTCGTCCAGCGCGGCCTGCGCGCAGCCCTGACGGTGCGCGACGGATTCGGTAAGCTTCTGGCCACCGGCCTAAGCTTCTCGCTGGCCGTCCAGCTCTTCGTGGTGCTCGGTGGCATCACCCGTCTCATCCCGCTGACGGGCCTGACGGCACCGTTCCTGGCGGCCGGTGGCTCCTCAATGGTGTCCTCATGGATAACCGTCGCACTGCTGATCCGCGTGTCAGATGCTGCCCGCCGCCCGGCGTCCACGCAGTCCCCGTGGAACTCCGGTATTCCGGCGGCACTGGGGGTGAACAAGTAACACATGAACGCACAGATTCGCAAGATCTTCGTCGTCGTCCTGATCATGTTCGCCATGCTGGGCTTGGCGATAACAAACACCCAGTTCATTTCCGCGCCCTCGCTGAACGCAGACCCGCGTAACGTGCGCACGACCCGCCACGCCGCGGAAGTCGACCGCGGACCCATCATCGTGGAAAAAACGGCGATCGCCTCCTCTGAACTCGAAGAGGACTCCAATCGCTACACGCGCGTCTACGACGAGGGTCCCCTCTACGTATCGGCCACAGGCTACTTTTCGGCAATCGGCTACGGGGCAACCGGCATCGAGGAAGCTGAAGCGGACGTTCTCGACGGCCAGTCTCAGACTCTGCTCGGGCAGCGCCTGCGCAACCTCCTGACGGGCGAAAAGCGCCAGGGCGGCGGTGTCGAGCTGACGCTGAGCGCCTCCATGCAGCAGGCAGCAGCCACCGCGCTCGGCGACCGCAAGGGTGCCGTTGTGGCGCTGGACGCCAAGACCGGCGCGATCCTCGCCCTCTACTCCTCCCCGACCTTCGACCCGAACACGCTGGCTTCCAGCGACGGGGGCAAAGTGAGCGACGCCTACGCGGCGCTGGAAGCCGACCCGAGGAAACCGATGCTCAACCGCGCGATCTCGGAACGCTACGCGCCCGGCTCGACGTTCAAGGTCATCACGGCCATCGCCCTGATCGAGAATGGCATTGCCAATCCGGACACTCACATGGCCTCGCCCGTAACAACAACCCTTCCGGGCACGGTTACACAGGTTTCCAACATCGAGTCCTCGACCTGTGGCGACGGCAACCCGACCCTGACCGAGGCATTCGCACGCTCGTGCAACACAACGTTCGTGCTGGCCTCTCAGCAGCTGACGAACCAGCAGCTCACGGACGTCACGAACCGCTTCGGTTTTGATCATGAACAGCAAATCCCGCTGACGGTCATCCCCTCCGTGTTCCCCTCCGACGCGGACAGCGCACAGCTCGCCATGAGCACAATCGGCCAGTACACGGTCCAGGCCACTCCCATGCAGATGGCCCAGGTCGCGCAGACGATCGCCAACGGCGGCCAGATGATGGCGCCCTACCTGATCAAGCAGATCGTCGACGCTGACAACCAGACCATGCGTAAGACCAAACCGACGGACGCCGGTCGGCCGATCTCCGCGGACACAGCCTCGAAGCTCACCAGCATGATGCAGGCCGTCGTCTCCCAGCCGTACGGCTCCGGTACCCCGATGGCTATCCCCAACGTGTCGGTGGCAGCAAAGACCGGAACCGCCGAGACCGGCGAGGGCGACCGCGCGAACGCGTGGGCCATGGGCTTCGCCCCCGCAGACAACCCCCAGATCGCCTTTGCCGTCATCGTCGAAGGTGACGACAATGTTCCCACGCCGCACGGCGGAGACGTGGCCGGCCCGGTCGCCCGGGCCGTCCTGGAAGCGGGGCTCCAGTGAGTGTCCCGCGCATGACATCCGGCGCCGGCCGCGTCCTCGGAGGCCGCTACACACTGCTCACCCCCATCGCACAGGGTGGTATGGGTGAGGTGTGGAAGGCCCGCGACCGCGTTAGCGGCCACATTGTTGCCGCAAAGGTTCTACGTCCCGAGCTGACAGGCGAGGAACTCTCGCTGTCGCGCCTGCGCCTCGAGGCCCGCAACTCGATGTCGATCTCGCACCCGAACATTGCGAACACCCAGGATTCGGGTGAAGAAGACGGCATCGGCTGGATCATCATGGAACTCGTCGACGGCTACCCGCTGACGGACTATCTGCGCGGTGGCACACGCATTGAGCCCGAATACCTCCTGCCGATCCTCGTGCAGGTCGCGATGGCGCTCGGTGCTGCCGCACGCGCGGGCGTCGTGCACCGCGACATCAAGCCGGCGAACATCCTCGTTCGCCCGGACGGCATGGTGAAGCTGACCGACTTCGGCATCTCCCGCGCGAGAGACCAGGTCAACCTGACCGCCGCGGGCATGGTCATGGGTACCGCCCAATACCTGCCGCCCGAACAGGCGATGGGCGAGACAGCCACGCCCATCGGCGACCTCTACGCCCTCGGCGTCATCGCTTACGAGGCCGCCGCTGGCCGCCGCCCCTTCACGGGCGAAACCCAGGTCGACATCGCGTTCTCGCACGTCAACGACCCGGTACCTCCGCTGCCGGACTTCGTCCCGGAACCCCTCGCCGACGTCATCTTGCACCTGCTGGAAAAGGACCCCGCGAAACGCCCCGAATCCGGTGCCGCCGCCGTCCGCGAGATCGCCGGTGCCGCCAAGGCCATGGGCATATCCGTGACGCCTCGCCCGCTGCCGCTGCCCAAGACCGCGCAGCTCACCCCCGAGACACGCACGCCCGTCCAGCCCTCCGTCCCGATCCTCGCACCCGTGCGTCACCTAACTCGCCGCACGCTCCCCGACGAGATGCTCCAGCCCCCGTCGGGCCTCGTACCTAGCGTGCGCGCCGCGACCGGCCGCCACGCCGTCGTTCCCCGCATCATCGACGAGGCGACGACCGTCGCGCCCTCATCCTCGATGATCCCAATCACAGGACGCAACACCATGCTCCCACGCATCATCGACGAAACCGCACCGCCGCCGTCCACCAACCCCCTGTCTCCACCCACGCGGGTGCGTCGCATCATCCCCGATACGACCGGCGAACAGACACTGGTGTCCGGTTCCGTGCGTTCCCTGACGTCTACGGGACGCCACACGGTCGTTCCCTCGAGTCCACAGGGGCCGATCTCGGCCTCGATCCCCACGCGCGTCGTCTCCAAGTCCACGGCGGTTCCCGAGTCACCCTCACCCCGCACCGCCAAGACCCCCACCACCAAGACCCCCACCGCGAAGGCCGCAGTGCCAACTGCGACCCCCACCCCGACTCCTGCCACGCCCGTCGACCCGACGCAGGCGGCTACACCGACGAAACCAGTGGTGCGCTCCAAGCCGTCCCAACGTCCGACAACGCCCACGGGCCCCACGGCCACCGAGCGCCCGACAACACCCGCGCGCCCCACGGCCACCGAACGTCCGGCAACACCCACGGCCCCCAAGCCGTCCCAACGTCCGGCAACGCCCGCACGCCCTACGGCCACCGAACGTCCGGCAACGCCCGCACGCCCTACGGCCACCGAACGTCCGGCAACGCCCGCACGCCCTACGGCCACCGAACGTCCGGCAACACCCGCGCGCGCCGAGGCACCGGCTCCCAAAAAGCTGACCGCGGCCTCGTCGACCCCGCGCAAGGACCCAAGCCCCGCGCGCACACAGACACCCGCTACGCTCGTTGCGCCCACGGAAGCCGAACGACGCGCAGCCCTCAACGAGCGCCTGCGCCAGCGGGCACAAGACCGCCAGGCCGAGGACGCCGCCGAAGCACATCGTCGCGCCCAGGTCGCCCGCGAAGAAGAGGCCCGCCAGCGTGAGCTACGTGAAGCCCGCGAAGCGCGCCAACGCCGCGAGGCCCGCCAACGGCGCGAAGCCGAGCAGGCTCAGCGCGAGTCCGCGCGTTCCTCCTCCACGCCCGACCCCCAGCCGTCCCGCGACGTCAAGGACGAGCGCGCAAAGCCCACCAAGGCCTCGTCGAAGACCACGACGACCACCAGCTCCACGCCGCGCGTCTTCGGGACCGTTCCCCAACCCCGCGGCAAGGACAAGAAAAACAAGAATGCCTCCACGCGCCCACGCCGCTCCGTGTACGAGTCCAAGCCCAAGAAAGACTCGCGCGGCCCACACTGGCACAAACTCGACGCCCGGACCACCGAGCACAAGCGCCCGGCAGCGAAGACCGCCTACTCTCGCAGCGTCGTTGCCCCGCCCGTCCCTACATCTAAGAAATTAATCCGCATTGCGGTCATCGCACTCATCGTGATTGCGCTGACCGTACTTGCAGCCTTTACGATCAAATCCATGCTGAGCTCCCTCATCCCAAGCAACGCGGGGGCAACCATCACCGAGGAGGTTAGGACATGGCACAGCCCATGGCCCACCGTCTAGCTGGCCGATATGAGGTCCGCTCGCTCATCGGGCGAGGCGGAATGGCCGAAGTCCACCTGGGCTTCGACACTCGCCTGTCGCGCGTCGTCGCCATCAAGATGCTACGACGCGACCTGGCGTTGGACTCGATCTTCCAGGCGCGGTTCCGCCGCGAGGCTCAGTCGGCAGCGTCGCTGAATCACCCAAACATCGTCGCCGTTTACGACACCGGCGAAGAAATCGTCTCGGACGCGACCAACCGGTCCATCGCGATCCCCTACATCGTCATGGAGTACGTCGAGGGGCACACCGTCAAGGAGCTGATCGCCGACGGCACAGCCGTCCCGATCAACGAAGCCATCGAGATCGTGTCGGGCGTCCTGTCCGCCCTGCAGTACTCGCACGACAACCACCTGGTGCATCGCGACATCAAGCCGGGCAATATCATGTTGACGTCGGACGGCAAGGTCAAGGTCATGGACTTCGGCATCGCCCGTGCCCTGACCGACTCGCAGGCCACCATGACGCAGACGAATGCCGTCGTCGGCACCGCGCAGTACCTCTCCCCCGAGCAGGCGCGCGGCGAGACCGTGGACGAGCGCTCCGACCTGTACTCGACGGGCGTCGTGCTCTTCGAGCTGCTGACGGGCCGCCCGCCCTTCAAGGGCGACTCGGCCGTCGCCGTCGCCTACCAGCACGTCGAGCAGATCCCGCCCACCCCCTCGTCGATCCTGTCCGACATCCCGGATTCCCTGGACCGAGTAGTCCTCAAGGCGCTCGCGAAGAACCGCGACGACCGCTACTCGAGCGCCACCGCGATGCTCTCGGACCTGCAGCGCGTTGCACGCGGCATGGACGTGGGTGCCCCGCCTGCCGACTCGTGGGCGACCGAGGTGCTGCCCGCAGCCGGTCTCGTCGGTGCGCGCGCCGCAGCACCGACGACCACCTCCAGGGTGAGCACGTCCGCGGCAGGGACCCCCTCGACATCGACGTCAACGTCGCTGCCCGCCGTCTCCTCCGACGACGATAGGACGAGTAATGATGCCGCTGCCCGCAAGCGCCGCACCGCGATCATCGCGACCCTCGTCGCCATCGCGCTGCTCCTCATCGGCGGCAGCGTCTGGGCGCTGAGCCGCAGCGCCGCTGAGCCGGAGACCGTCGCCGTCCCCAACGTCGTTGGACTGTCTCAAGCAGACGCAAAGTCCCAGATCGAAGCCGCCGGCCTGACTTGGGAACTCAACCCCGACAAGGTCGCCTCCGATACCGTCGACAAGGACTCGGTCGCCTCAACCGACCCCGCAGGCGGCACCCAGGCCGAGAAGGGCGCCACCGTGCGCGTCACTATCTCATCCGGCCCCGACTCGGTCACCCTGCCCGACAACCTGGTCGGTATGAGTCCCGACGACGCCCGTAAGGCCGTCGAGGCGCTGGGCCTGAAGTGGGATGTCAACTCCAGTAAGGTCGCTTCCGACACCGTGCCCGAGGGCAAGGTCGCGCAGACCAACCCCTCCCCCGGCTCGAAGGTCAAGACCGGCCAGACGATCACCGCCTACCTGTCCTCCGGCTCCAACCAGGTTGAGGTCCCCGACCTGTCGGGTATGAGCCAGGACCAGGCGCGCAGCGCCCTCAAGGCAGTCGGCCTGGAACTCGGCAACGTGTCGACCGTCGACTCCGACAAGGAGAAGGACCGTATCGTCGCGCAGGATCCCGATAGCGACTCCACGGTCAAGAAGGGCACCAGCATCGCCGTGTCCGTGTCCAGTGGCAAGCCCGCACAGGTGGAGATCCCCTCCGTCGTCGGCATCGGCCGCGAGGACGCTGAGGCGCAGCTCAAGGCCCTGGGCCTGACCGTGACCGTCGAGGAAGTCACCGGTACCCAGCCCGCCGGCCAGGTTACCGCCGTTGAACCCGGCGTGGGTTCGAAGGTGGACAAGAACTCGACTGTGAAGCTCAAGGTCTCGAAGGGTTCCATATTCTCGACGCCCAGCCCGTCGCCCTCCACTAAGAAATAGTCCGACTCACCCAACGATCAGGGCCCGCACCGACAGGATTCCTCCTGGGGTACGGGCCTTGTCGTATGCGGTGCGGGCCCGTCGTGTGCGGGGTGCGGGCCCGTCGTGTGCACGCGCCCCTGTCACGGCTTCCAGGGCGGGTACGAGGCCGTGGCATGGTTCCCGCGTCGGTATGGGCCGCGTGCAATGGTCAGGGAGGTACGATGCCGTGGCGGGATTCGCGCAGTGTGCGCGGACTGTCTTGAGCTTCGGTGTGTCATTCGGGCAGCTTGCGAGGATTGTTCTGAGCTTTAGTGCGAATACGAGGACGTGGTAGCTATGCGGGTTCCACGCGGTGCCTGCGCGTCCTCGCGATTCTCCCCGCACGCGGGACGCTTAACTAGAGCCTTAGTCCGCTAACCGGCGGATAAACCCCCTGATGCGCACGTGAACCCGCTGGGTCGAGCGTGGGCGGGGGCGCCCACGCTCGACCCAGAAGGCCCACACTCCAGCTAGATGTCCCAGTCTCCGACTAGCGGCCTCACACTCCACTCAAAAATCACGACTTGCCACGATCCCAGCCACGGCCTCGTCGGCGGATGCACAGGACAACGATGTTTCCGCGCCGGACCCGCCCCTACGCGGATAGGTTGCGCCTACGTGGATAGGTTATGCGTTCGCGGATAGGTTATTAACCTATCCGCGACGTCATGTCCTATCCGCATGCGGCCACCCACAAGCAAGCACACCTACGGCGTGCCTTCAATACCGCCGACGTCGCGGCTGAACTCACTGAACGTGTCCAGCCAGTGGGCTGGCGACGCGCAACCTACAGCTTGAAGCGCTCCGCGACGACGGGCTTCAGGGACACCGCCCTCTCTCGAGCAGCGATGTCGCCGCAGGCGGCCAGCCAGTTGGCGAACATGAGGTGCCCGGACTGTGTCATGACGGACTCGGGGTGGAACTGGACGCCTTCGAGGGGCAGGGAGCGGTGGCGCACGCCCATGATGATGCCGGATTCGGTGCTCGCGGAGACCTCGAGTTCGTCGGGCATGGTCGCGGGGTCGATCGTGAGGGAATGGTAGCGGGTGACGGTCAGCGGCGAGGGGACGCCTTCGAACACGCCGCGCCCGTCGTGGGTGATGACGGAGGTCTTGCCGTGCATGAGTTCGGGTGCGTGCCCCACGGTCGCGCCGAAGAGCTCGCCCAGGGCCTGATGGCCCAGGCACACACCCAGCATCGGAATGCCGTGCTCGGCGCAGTCGGCAATAGTCTGCAGGGACGCGCCGGCGCTCTTGGGGTCGCCGGGTCCGGGGGAAATGAGGACGCCGTCGTAGCCGACCTCGAACCACGCGGGATCCACGACGTCGTTACGCACGACGTCCACAACAGCGCCCAGGTGGCGCAGGTAGCCCACAATCGTGAAGACGAACGAGTCGTAGTTGTCAACGCAGAGGATTCGTGCCATCGCCGGTCCTTTCATGTACGAAGCCGTAGCCCCTTCTCCGGCCTCCATCGTAGGGCGCTCCCCCAGTGGGCGCGCGACCGCTGTCCGACAAACGGGCGGTGCGGTGCGGAAAGCGGCGGCGTGGAAAGCGGCGACGCATTCACGAATGAGAGATGGGAGACCGACCCCGCACCCGTGGGCACAGCCGAGCAGAAATTCCCACATCCACGGTTCGCGACCCCGCCCAACGCCCGTG
>ERZ772961.732-NODE-732-length-12814-cov-8.523395_pt1 | contig 12814 bp, 9 predicted proteins | sample MGYA00580677_ERZ772961 | MGnify/ENA primary metagenome ERZ772961 (study PRJEB29015, sample SAMEA2738088) | human oral metagenome | biome: human oral; feature: human-associated habitat; material: saliva | place: China | collected 2227 ... | reverse complement strand
GGGGGCCGAGCAGGCCCGTCTCGGAGGGCACGGCTCCCTCGGGCAGGGTCGGGTCGAGGCGGCGCGAATCGCGCTGGTTGCGGGGACTGGAGGATCGGCTCACGCTGGCAAGTCTAGTGCACGGGGTCGACGAGGCCGGGGCTGGGCACGGTGTGAGGCTCGGAGCGTCACGGAGCGGGCGGAGGCGGCAGGACGACGCGCACCTCGTACTTCCTGGCCTGCTCACCGAGAACAGCGCGCCAGGCCAGGGCAGCACGCCAGGCCAGGACAGCGCGCCAGGCCAGGGCAGCGCGCCAGGCCCAGCCCATCGCCGACTCCGCCAACATCTGACGTTCCTCAACAATGTCGCACGTAATTTAATCTGGTCAGATTCTAGCAATGCCACAAAACCGCATGATTCCAACGATGCGATTTCAAATCCTGAAATACACGCCGGGGAATTACGTGCAACATTGGAAACGAGGCCACGGAACAGGCAGCGCGCTCTGCACGGTCACACATCCGGATAGGTTGCACGCATCCGGATAGGTTAGCCGCACGCGGATAGGTTAGCCGCACGCGGATAGGTTAGCCACATCCGGATAGGTTAATAAGCTATCCAGATGTTCGTTACCTATCCGGATGAGCGCGCTCTGCGAGCCGCCACGCCAGCGCGCCCACAAGCACAACCACCACACCAGCACGACTCCACCCGCACACCGACAAAAGGGGCGGGGCTGGCAACCATCGTTGCCAGCCCCGCCCGAAAAGCGTCAGACCTCAGTACCAGCCCACCGCGTTGGAGTGCGCCCACGCGGAGCAGGGCGTGCCGTAGCGGCCCTTGATGTAGCCGATACCCCAGTTGATCTGGGTGATCGGGTTGGTACGCCAGTCGGCGCCCGCAGAGGCCATCTTGGAGCCCGGCAGCGCCTGCGGGATACCGTACGCGCCCGAGGAGGAGTTCTCGGCGTAGGGGTTCCACTGCGATTCGCGGTTCCACAGCAGCACGAGGCACTGGTACTCGCTGTCGCTCCAGCCCTGGGCCGCGACAAGCGGCTTGGCCAGGGAGCGCGGGTCCTCGCCGGAGTAGGTTGTCGGGACGGCGCCAGCCTCGGCGGCTGCGGCCGCAGCAGCGGCTGCCGTGGCCTGATCGGCGTTCTTCGCTTCGCCGGTGATCTCGGCGATCTCTTCCTTCGTGGAGATCGAGCCCAGCTTCGCACGGTAGCGCACGGAGGTGGTGCCATCGGACTCGGTCTTCTCCTCGAGCGTGGCCTTGGGGTCGATGCCGGCGGCGACGAGGGCGGTCGGCGTTGCCTCCTTCGTGCCCTCGCTACGCACTTGGGTGACGGGCTGGGAGGTGGAGTGCTCGGTGATCGGCACGGAGGTCAGGACCTGGTCGCCATCCTTCTCCTGCCACACCGTCCAGGTCGTCACGCCGTTGACGCCGGTCGTGGTCACCTGGGATTCGCCGACGAACATGTCGGAGCTGGTCGTCGTGGTCTCGCTAAAGGGAATGTCGACGGTCTCGGTGGCCTGGCCGCGCGTCACGCGGCTCACGGTGATCGCCAGCTCGCCGGTGGCGTCATTCTCGACGGTCACACGGTCAAGGGCGTGAACCGACACGCCAGCGGCCTCGAGGATGCCGCGCGCATCCTGTCCGGGGCGCACGGCGACTTCGCGCGTGGTGCCGTCGGCGTTCACGATGACGTTGCGGGCGCGGGACACCAGCGGGGTGAGCTCGTCGCGGGAGGCGGAGCGGTCGGCGGCCAGCGTGACCGTCGTACCCAGGGGCGCGGCGTCCGCGAGGATGCTGTCGGCAGAGGCGGCCGTGGTCCACAGGGTGCGGGGCTCACCGTCCACGGTCACCGTGTAGGCCTTAGAGGTGCGCACGACGATCGTGTCACCCTCGCGCACGGTCTCCGCCACGCCGGGCTGGACCAGGTCGCCGCTGCCGACGCTCACGTTGGCAACCTTGAGCGCGTCGGCGACGGTGTTGCCCCATGCGGTGACGGGACGGGACACGCCGTTGACTTCAAGCATGACGGTGGTATGCGAGGATGCCACGCCCACGCCGGCGATTCCCAGGACGCCGACGGAGGCCAGGGCCGCGACGCCCAGAACGACGCGCGGCGAGGGGGCAAAAGCACGCACGTGTCCGCCGAGGACATGCAGGGCACTGGCAGCGGAGGCGCTCAGCGAGTTGCTCAGGTGGTGGCTCACGATACTCCCGGTTACTCGATATTGGTTCTACTGGTCAGCTTAGCGTGAGAGCCCCGGCAAACGCTAGAACAGTAGCGTTACCGGGGCCAACGTCACGTTAGACAAGGCCGAGCTTGTAGGCGCAGCCCCACTGGCCCCAGCCCGCGCGCTGCTGGAGCATACGCGCGCGCATGGTCTGCTCCTCAGCCGAGGCGTCGGAGGGCAGGCCGGTGCCGCCCACGGACTGCCAGGTCGGCAGGGAGAACTGGTACATGCCGTAGTAGCCGTTGCCCGTGTTGGTCGTCGGGTTGCCACCGGACTCGCACTGGGCGATAGCCGCCCAGATTGAGGCGTCGTCGCCGGAAACGGCAGCCGAGCCGCCGGAGGAGGACGAGCCGCCCGAGGATGAGGAGGAGCCCGAGGACGAGGAGGAGCCGGAGGAGGACGAGGAGGAATCGGTGTTTTGCTGACTCTCTTCGGCCTTCTTCTTTTCCTTGGTGCCCTTGGAGACGATGCGGGTCGTGGGCTCGGTGCGGGTCGTGGCCAGGACCGCGGAGACGGTCACGTTGCCGTCGATGGTCTCCTGGTAGGCCTCGGTGACCTCGGAGCCGGCGACGCCTTCCTGCACGACGGTCTCGGTGCCTTCCTCGGCCTCGGGGTCTTCACGCTCTTCGGTCTCGAAGGGGATCTCGGTCGTCGTGGACACGGAGCCACGCACGACGCGCGAGACGCGCAGGGTGGCCTCGCCGCCGCTGTTCTCCAGGATCACGCGGTCAATCGGACCGGCGGAGACGCCAGCCTTGTCCAGGATCGCGGTGGTGCCCTCGTCGGCGGAGGCAACGACGTCGGTAGTCGTGCCGTCGGCGACGACGTGGATGGTCTGGCCTGCTTCACCCAGGGGCATTTCGGTGCGCGTGTAGGAGCGGTCGGCCGCCATCGACGAGGCCTGGGCGGGCAGTGCGTTCAGGACGCCGCTGACGGTCGAGGCCGTGGACCACGCGGTGGTCGCGGTGCCGTCGACGGTCACGGTGTATTCGGTTGCGGTGCGCACGACGACCGTGTCGCCGTTCGAGACGGACTGGTCGGAGGCGGGGGCGACGAGGTCGTGAGCACCCACGCTCACGCCCGCGCTGCTCAGGGCGTCGCCCGCTGTGGTGAAGAACCCGGACACGTCGCGGCTCACGCCGTCCACCTCGACGGTGACGTGGCGGTACGAGGTACCGATGGCTGCGGCACCAGCGCCGGCCACGAGGAGGGCCGTCGCAGTGGCGACGGAGATGACGGTTGTGCGGGAGGGCTTAACGCTCACGGGGCTCCAGACTTCGTAGTTTCCGGCTCCGTTACCTCTGCGGTGTCCTTCACCACTCGGGGCGTCGGATTATCTCGCGTGGGTGCCCGGAACCGGACTGACACCCCAACCGTAACCAATTTGTTACCGTTTCGCGAGTACTTTTGATGCACCTCACGCGTGCGTGCGCGCATCCCGCTGCCCGGCCACGGCCTCGTCAACGAGCGCCATTCCAGGCCTGCGCAGAATCGGCGCGACTCACCACCAGGACCCGTACACGGCCTCGGTGTTCGCACGCAGCTGATCACAGGCGGTTTCCTCCGTGACGTCCCACAGCTGCGCGATGAAGCGCACGGTGTGGGCCATGACATAGGAGGCGTTGGGGCAGCCGCGCCACGGGATGGGTGTCAAGTAGGGGGCGTCGGTTTCCACCAGCACGAGCTCGCGAGGCAGCGTGGCCAGGGCGTCGCGCAGGTCGGAGTTCGCCGGGTAGGTGATGGGTCCCGCGAAGGACGCGTACCAGCCGCGCTCGGCGAGGCGCTGGGCCATCGCTGCGTCCCCCGAGTAGCAGTGGAAGACGATGCGCTGATCCGGCGTCGCGCACTCGTCGAGGATCGCCAGGGTGTCCTCGTGCGCCTCGCGGTCGTGGATCTGCAGCGGCAAGCCAGCGCGCGCAGCCATCTCGATATGCGCGCGGAAAGACTCCTTCTGCGCCTGACGTCCCGGGTCCGCGGTGCGGAAATAGTCCAGGCCACTCTCCCCCACCGCAACGACCATCGGGTCGCCCAGGCGCGCCTCGACGGCGGCCAGCGCCTCGTCGAGGGGCACGTGATGCTCGCGCACCTTCGGGGTCAGGCCGTCGGGCGAAGGGTCGTCGCAGCCCGCGTGCAGCGCCGCCTCGTTCGGGTGGATCGCCAGGGCGACGCGCACCCCCTCGTGGATGTGAGCCAGCTCGATCATCGGGTCGAAGTCGGGCAGCTCGCAGGCGCTCGAAATGAACGCGGTCACGCCGACCTGGCGGGCCCGATCCAGCTGGTCCTCGAGGCTGAGCGCCACGCCCTCGCGCCGGGGGATCTCGCCGACGTGGGTGGGCAGGTGCGTGTGGTTGTCCACCACGGGCGCCGCCAGGGGCGCGGGCGCGTCGGGCCAGGGACGAGGCTTACGCGGGCTCATGCGAGGGTCGTGACCTTTCGGGAGGGATGAGGAACGAGGCGTGTGTGCGTCAGCGGGCGAGCACGACGCCGCGGGCAACCTCGTCGACGGCCTCGTCGCCGAGGAGGTAGCGCACGATCTCGAGGCCGAGCTCCAGGGCGGTGCCAGCGCCGCGGCTGGTGATGATGAACTCGTCGACGACGACCGGATTCTCGTGGACGATGGCGCCGCCGGCGGCGATGGCCTTGACGAAGGCGGGGTTGGCGGTGGCGTGGCGGCCCTCGAGGACGCCGAGCTCGGCCAGGATTGAGGGGGCGGCGCAGATCGCGGCGACGGGCTGGCCCGCATCGGCTCGGCGCAGCACCTCGGCCTGGATCGCGGGCGTACCCTTCAGGCCCAGGGTGCCCGGCATGCCGCCGGGCAGGAAGAGAAGGGTGTAGGCGGACAGGTCCACATCCTCGAGCATGAGGTCGGCGACGACGCGGATGCCGTGCGAGCTGGTCACGTGACGCGCGTCGGTGACGGAGATCAGGTCAGCGCGCACTCCCGCGCGGTACAGGACGTCGGCGACGGCCAGGGCCTCGACTTCTTCAAAGCCGTCGGCCAGCATGATGGCGACGGTGGCGTCGGTGGCAAGATTCTCGGGAGTGGGCATGATTCCTCTTTTCTCATCGATCGCGGCGGGCGTTACCCCCAGGTTAGCGCAGCCGCGCCCACCCCGTGAGCGCACCACGGCCTCGTCCGTGGGGGCCGAGGCCGTGGTTCTTACTCGGATCGCAGCGCCTCGACGGGATCCTGACGCGAGGCGCGCGCGGCCGGGATGATGCCGGCGACGACGGTCAGGCCGACGGACACGGCCACCAGCACCAGAGCGGTGACCGGCGAGAGCTGCGCGATGTTCTCCACGTTAAAGGAGGAGTAGGCGATCGAGTTGGCGATGGCGCACAGCCCGTAGGTCACGCCCACGCCGATCGCGCCGGCGAGGAAGCCCTCGATGACGGTTTCCGCGTTGAACACTCGGGACACGTCGCCCTTGGAGGCGCCGATCGAGCGAAGGATGCCGATCTCCTTGCGGCGCTCGAGCACCGAAATATAGGTGATGATCGAGATCATGATCGAGGAGACCACGAGCGAGATGGACACGAAGGCGATGAGCAGCCACGAGATGATGTCGACGATCTTGGTCACCGAGCTCATGAGGGTGCCCATGACGTCGGAGTAGGTGATGACCTTGTCGGAGGCGCCGGCCGCCTCGTTGTCCTTGTTGTAGGTGTCCAGCGCCGTCTTGACTTTGTCCTTGTCCGCGAAGGACTTGGGGTAGATCGAGATGTTGGAGGGCGAGGCGATGTCCGCCCACCCCAGGTTCCTCAGGTTCGTATCCAGGGTCGGCACGTTCGTGGAGAACATGGTCGCCATGAGCGCCGCGAGGGATTTCTCGTCCACGTTGGACTTGAAGGCCTCGGCAAAGGCGTTCGGGTCAATCGAGAAAGCGCTGGACATGTTGGTCGCAAACTGGTCCATGACCGTGCCGATCTGCGTGCTGATCGCGCCGGAGAGCTGCGTCATCATCTGGGTCATCGCGGTCGTCATCGCCTCTTGCATGACCGCCCCGATGGCTGCGCCCACGCCCTGCGTGAGGGTCGCGCCCAGCTGCGTCGCGATCTGCGTGGAGATGGCGTTCATGACCTGGGTGGAGATGTCGGTGCCGATCTTTGCCAGGGCCGGGTCGTCCCCGATTGCCTTGATCAGGTTGGCGCTGAGCTTGTCGGCGTCCACGACCTGGTCGGAGGTCACCGCCGTGCGGATCTTCTCGAGGACCTCGGGTTGGGTGAAGTAGTTCGAGGCCAGGGTCGCGAAGTCGGTCGTGCCGCCTTCTTCGATCTGCTTCTGAGCGTACTCCTGGAAGCCCTGCGCGATCTCGCTGGCCTGGGTGGCCAGGTAGTCGCCGGCCCCGTCCTTCACGGCGCCATCCGCGAGCGCGGAGGTGATGATCGCGCTGAAGTCGACGTCGGCGAGCTGTGGCAGGTCCTTGGTGAGGTCACCCAGGTTGAGGGAGGACAGGTCGAAGGCCGGGCCGGACTGGGCGCCCGACTGCGGGGCGACGGCGGACAGGTCGATGTTGGACAGGTCGAGGCTGGATAGGTCCATGCCCGACATGTCGAGGGTGGAGAAGTCGATGCTGGACAGGTCCATGCCGGAAAAGTCCATGGCCGACAGGTCCATCTGCATCTTGTCGGGGTCGATCTGGAAGGCGGCCGACAGCTTGGTTTCGTCGACCGTGAACAGGGAGGACATGTCGAAGCCGCCGGACTGACTCTTCTGGTTGTCCGCCAGTTCCTTGAAGGTCTTGCCGGTGAAGACGTCGACGTCGGGTTTGGCGCGCTGGGCCTTGACAATGGGGCTGGCCGTGGCTTCCTCGATCATCTGGTAGGTCAGGGCGGGCGTGTAGGCGATGCCCTGGCGCAGGGAGCCGCCCTTGTCGGAGTTGGGCTTGACGATGCCCGAGATGGTCAGTTCCTGGCCGCCGTCCACGAGCTTCTTCATGTAGTCAGCATCGTTGGAGCGGTCGGTCCACACCTTGTAGGTCTCGTCCCACGTGTACTTGTCGAAGGCGTTGACGCGTCGGAAGGTGGTCCCCAGGATCGTCGTGTAGTCGTAGGTGGCGTCACTGGCTCCGGATTGGAGACCCGACTGCGCACTGGACTGGGCGTTGCCGCCGAGCGTCCCCTGGTAGTACTTGCGCATCAGGTCGTCGAATTCCTTATGGTCTTTCAGGCCCAGCGTGTACTCGAAGATGTTGGGCATGTTGCCGTCCTCGTCCAGGACCAGGACGACCTCGTTGGCGCCTTTCGGCCAGGCGCCTGCGACCACATTGTAGGAGGAGGTGTACAGAGTGGACGTGGCGGGCATCTGGTAGAAGGCGTTGGTGACCATCATCGATCCGAAAGCACCCGCGCCAAAACCCGTTTCCATCTGCTTCATGGACTGGTCGGGGCTGACCTGGACGGTCGCCTTGGAGGTGTCGGACTGGTAGATCTGGGGGACAACGTCGTAGTCGTATTCGATGGCGTTGGTCATCGTCTCGATGCCGCCGCCGTTGTTGTCCAGGAAGACCTTGAGGGAGGCCAGGTCGTTGGTCTTCGCGTCGCGGATGGTGTCCGCGAAGGTGCGCATGTCGGACACGCCCACCTTCCCGTCGGGCGCGGTTTTCGCCTTTGCGGAGTCCGAGGCCGACACGGAGAGCGCGGCGGTCATGTCGACGCCGCTCTTTTGGATCGTCAGCGGGTAGGACCCAAGGGTTTCCTCTTCCGTCTTTTGGATGTAGGCGTTCGTCCCGTTGGCCAGGGCGAGGATCGCGGCGATGCCGATGATGCCGATGGACCCCGCGAAGGAGGTCATGAGGGTGCGGCCCTTCTTGGTCATCAGGTTGTTGAAGGACAGGGACAGGGCGGTGAGGAAGCCCATGGAGGTGCGGCGCGCCGGCTTGGCCTCGCGGCGGTCCTCGGTGGCGGGCACGAAGGGGTCGGAGTCGGCGACGATGCTTCCGTCGGCCAGCTCGACGATGCGGGTGGCGTACTGGTGGGCCAGCTCGGGGTTGTGCGTGACCATGATGACCAGGCGATCGCGGGCCACGTCGCGCAGCAGGTCCATGACCTGAACGCTGGTCTTGGAATCGAGGGCGCCGGTGGGTTCGTCCGCGAGGAGGATCTCGGGGTCGTTGATGAGGGCTCGCGCAATGGCGACGCGCTGCATCTGGCCGCCCGACATCTGCGAGGGCTTCTTGTGGACGTGGTCGGCCAGGCCGACGCGAGTCAGGGCATCGAGGGCGCGCTTACGTCGTTCGGAGCGGGAGACGCCCGACAGGGTCAGGGCCAGCTCGACATTGGACAGGACGCTCTGGTGCGGGATCAGGTTGTAGGCCTGGAAGACGAAGCCGATGCGGTTGTTTCGGTACGCGTCCCAGTCGCGCGCCTTGTAATTCTTCGTGGAGATGCCGTCGATCACGAGGTCGCCGCTTTGGAAGCGGTCCAGGCCTCCGATGACGTTGAGCATCGTCGTCTTGCCGGAGCCCGACTGGCCCAGCACGGCGACAAATTCGTTGTCGCGGAAGGCCACGGACACCTTGTTGAGTGCTACCTGCACGAGGTTGGCGGTCTGATAAGCCTTGACGATTTCCTTCAGCTCAAGCATGCGTCGTCCCTACGATTCGTCACTGTGTCTGCCTACAAGCGTAGCCGAGCGGTCCTTCCCGCAGATGATCTTTTGTCACGAGCGAACCCTGATTGTTCCCCTAGTAATCCCCGACAAGGGGGTGCGGGGTACCCCTGGGAGACGCGCAAAAACCGGCCCCGGCCTCGTTCATCGGGACGCCCGGGGAGCCTCGCATGACCCCTGGGTATCATGAGGGCATGACAGACCTCACCCGAATCCCCGTGCCCAACGAGGGGCCAATCACCGACAAAGTCAAGGAAATCTACGAGCGCTCCTTCCCTCCCGAGGAGCAGATCCCCCTTCCCGAACTGCTGCGCTCAGCCGAGGCACCCGAGGTGTCCTTCATCGCCTGGGCCGACCCTGCCCTGCCCACGGACGAGGCCGGGGCAACCCACGTGGTCGCCCTGACGTACTCGTTCGCGTTCCATGACCTGTTCTACCTGGGCTTTCTCGCCGTTGATGGGCGCACGCGCAGCGCGGGCTACGGCTCGCGCATCCTGACCTACTTCGCCGAGCGCTACGCCAGCGTTCCCCAGCTCCTCGAGATCGAGCCGATGACGCGCGAGGCCGCGAACTACCAGCAGCGCATGCGACGCCTGGCATTCTACGAACGCAACGGTTTCACGGTGACGAACATGATCACCCACGAGGCCGACCAGACCTACCGGGTCCTGACTCGTAACGGGATCGTCACCCCGCAGCGGCTGGAGGAGGCCCTCAATTCGGTGACCGAGGATCCCGCCTACGCCTCGCGTGTGACGACCGACTGACGCCGCTTTCGGGGAGCGCTGCTCCCGCCGGGCCGCCCCTGTGCCGGGCGCGGCCCGCTTTCACGCGCGGCCTGGACGCCTCTCAGTGCTCCGAGCCTCGGCTGGAGACCAGGAGGATTTCCTCGTTGTCGAGCCTGGCGAGCGCACCTTCGAGGGCGGCCGAGGAGAAGACTCCCTCGTCGCGGGCTTGCAGGAGGGCGTCGCGCTGGGCGTGGATGGCCTCGAGGGCGAGTTCGCGGATCTGCTCGCGGGTAAAGGAGCGCTCGACCTCCTCCTCGCTCATGTCGACCGTGTCGCGCTCCTCGTCGCCCACCCCATCGACGGTGTTCTCGCGGGCGACCGGTTCGTCACTCTCGTGCTGGGCTGCGAGGCGCTCGTCGTCACCGTACTCGGGGCATAGCCCGATGCGAGTGGCGCCAGCCTGGGCACCTGCATTGTGCAGGATGTCGGTGAGCACGCGGTCGGCCGTGCGCGCGATGTACTCGCCATCGTCGGGGTTGTTCGCGGCGACGACGTGCCCCATGCGGGACAGCGTGCGCGAAACGCCTGCGGAGAGCAGCGCCTTGCCGTCGAGCTCGTGGATCGCCTGAGCGAGGGCCGTGTCCACCAGGGCGGATCCCATGACCGTCAGGAGCTTGGCGTGTTCCTCCTGGGAGATGTCACCCGACGCCATCTGGGGTTTGACGATGCGGATCAAGCCGGGCAGGGTCAGGCCCTGGATGATGAGGGCACCGGCTGCGACGAACAGGGCAATCGTGAGCAGGAGCGGTCGCAGCGGAGCGTATGCCGAGATCGTCTGCGCGGCCGCCAGGGTGATCGCCCCGCGCATACCCGCCCACACGATGACGCTACCTTCGCGCGGGCCCAGCGGCTCGTTCGCAAAGTAGTCCAGGTCCGTGCCGCGCAGGGCGTTGCGGCGCTGACGCGAGTCAAGGCGGCGGCGGTAGTGCTTGATGGCCTTGTCCCAGTGCTCGGGGCTCAGGTCGCGGGCCTCGAGCATCTCGGCGTCGACCTCACAGGCCGCGTTCATGCGCTTCTCGAAGCGTTCGATGCTCTCGTTTTCGGCGTCGTAGCGGCGCTGGCGGTGCTTGCGCCGGTGGTCGAGCCAGGTCAGCATGAAGGCGATGAAGACCGCGCGCATCACCATGATGAGCGCGCCGAGCGTGACCGCCAGGAACGCGGCGAAGCCCAGGCCTCCCGAGTAATGGCTGGTTTCTTCAACGATGCCGAAGGCCTGCAGGCCCATCGTCAGGAAGATTCCGCCCTCCAGCAGGAGGGTTGCGGTCTCCCAGTTCTGCTGCGAGAAACGCCTGTTCATGGCTGAGATCGTGGCCGCTCGGCGCCGAGAGACGACCAGGCCGGCGATGACGGCCGCGACCAGGCCGGATCCGCCCAGGTGCTCGGCTGGGATCGAGGCGATGAAGGGCATGACGAAGGAGAAGACGGTGTCGGCGGAAGGGTCCTTGATGAGGGCGCGCAGGCGCACGCCGACTTCGCCGACGACCCATCCGATGGCGGCCGCGATACCGAGGGCGATCGCGACCTTGCCGATGAGCAGGCCCGGGTGGAGGGCGTGTTCGTCGGCGGCCAGGCCCGCGCTCATCGCGGCGGAGAGCAGGACGAGCGAGGTCGCGTCGTTGAAGAGTCCCTCGCCCTCGAGCACCGTGATGATGCGGTGGGAGACGCCGGAGCGTTTCGCGATCGAGATGGCGACCGCGTCCGTTGGGGACAGGACCGCGCCGAGCGCGACGCCCCAGGGAAGGGAGATCGGGGGGACCAGCCAGTTGATGACGAAGCCGACCGCGAAGGCAGAGAGGAACACCAGGGGGATCGCCAGCATGGCGACGGCCTGCATCTCGCGGCGGAAGTCCATGGTTGGCATGCGCACGGCCGCGGAGAAGAGCAGGGGCGGCAGCACCATCTCGAGGACGATGTGCGGCGCGATTTCGATAGCCCCCACCTGCGGAAGGAAGCCGATCGCCAGGCCGACGGCGAGGAGGATCAGGGGGGCTGCCACGCGCACCTTGGGCGCGACGAATTGGCATGCAACGATGATGAGCATTCCGGCCAGGGCGATAAGAAGGGGATCCACAGGTTAATTGTATTGTGCGCAACCCCTCCAGCGCCGTTGCCACCTCACCACAGCGGCTACGCGCGCCGCGAACTCGCACGAACCACGCCCACCCAACTGCGCTCCATACCAGTCCCAGATGTCAAACAGACCCATACGAGCAGAGCACGTGCTATCCTTAACGCATAGGATCGAGGAGGTTCTCATGACCGCTTACGACCACTCGTCGGGGTACACCTACGGTACCGATGCCGTCCCCACATCCCCGCTCACACTCGAGGACCTACGACAGATTGAGGCCGCCGCGCACGTCCAGCCCGGTGACGCAGAGCTGCTCTCACGAGCAGAACCCATCCTGGCGCCCCATGCCATGGAAATGGTCGACACGTGGCGTGGGATTTTGGCTCAAAAGACGTATCTGGCAGCACATTCCGCGCACCCGGACGGGCAGCCGAACCCCGAGTACGCGCAGGCCTCAAAGCCGCGATTCGCCCAGTGGATCATCGACATGTGCACGCGCGAGCGAGACCAGGCGTGGTTGGACTACCAGTACCTGATCGGAGCACGGCACATGTCTGCGGCGAAGAACGCGGCGGATGGGGCGGACTCGACGCCATTCGTGCCCCTGCGCTATGTGCTCGCTTTTATCGCTCCGACTGTGGAGGTCGGCCACCGTCTCCTTGCGGAGGGCTTCGAGGGCGAGGAACTGAGCGCCGTCCGTGACGCGTGGACTCGCGCGGTCACCGTCGCCGTGACAGTGTGGGCGTATGCCTACCGCGATCACCCCGAGCAGTTCTGACCCGACGCTCGCCGCCTATCGCTGCCCCATCGGGCGCCTGACGCTGGCCGCGCGGGGCGGTGCGCTCGTGGGCCTGTGGGTGGCCGGGCAGCGCTTCTTCGGGTATCCCTTCGTCGTCGACGAGGCCGTGACCGCTTCCGCGCAGTCGGTGTCCTCCCTCGATGGTTGCGGGCGCGACGCGGGCCTTGGAAGAGACGAGGACGCGGCCGCATTGGCTGCGGCCGCGTCCTGGTTGGACGACTATTTCGCCTGGCGGGTCCCCTCCCCCGCCCGCGTGCCGCTCTCGCCTATGGGCAGCGAGTTTCAGCTCCGCGTCTGGGAGGCCATGAGCGCCATTCCCTACG
>ERZ772961.731-NODE-731-length-12817-cov-2.923288_pt1 | contig 12817 bp, 9 predicted proteins | sample MGYA00580677_ERZ772961 | MGnify/ENA primary metagenome ERZ772961 (study PRJEB29015, sample SAMEA2738088) | human oral metagenome | biome: human oral; feature: human-associated habitat; material: saliva | place: China | collected 2227 ... | reverse complement strand
CTCGATGCACATGAGGGCTTTCTCATTAAATCCGCCGGTTACTTGCCCTATTCGGGCGCTTGTATGTTACTGTCTGTGTCATTAATTCTGGCGCTCCTACATGAGGTTTCTTGACTGTCGCTTCATGTTGGTGAGTGCCGTGTCCTATCAGTCCTGAATAATGACAGGTGGTATGCGGATGACGCTCGAGGACCTTCTTCACCTGACCCGTCGGCGTATTGGATCCCTGGTATTGGCGCTTATTGTGTGCGTTCTGGCATCAATGCTGTTCGCTTTCGCCTCGCCAAGCACCTATACGGCGACTTCCCAAGCCTATCTGCGCGTAAAAGTGGCGGGAGATCCGGCGCAGAGCACGCTGTCTCAGTACAATGCGGCACAGCTCGCCGCAATGAAGGCCGACGCCGTGGTCCCCGTCTTCACCTCGGCTGCGGTCGCTCAACGCGTCGTGGACTCGCTCAAGCTGGATGAGACGGCGGAGGAGTTCGCCTCCTCCGTCTCTGCGACGAGGGTTCCTGAGACGGTGTCGGTGCAGGTCTCTGCCACTGCCTACTCATCGCACCGGGCTCAGGTTCTGGCTGACGAGGTTGTTCGTCAGGCCTCCGCCGAGATCAAGGACCTGGAGGGTGAGGACTCGCCCGTGGAGATCGTCCTGCTGTCCTCTGCCGAGCTGGTCAGCGCGACTCGTTCGCCGGCCCTGGTGACCTGTGTGGCGGTGGGGCTGCTGGCCGGGCTGGTCCTGGGCTATGTCTGGATCCTCGTTCAGGAGCTGCTCGACAAGAGTCTCAGAGGGCCGGAAGAGGTTCGTGAGGCGTTGTCGGTGCCGTTGCTCGGTGCCCTGCCTCGGGTTCCGTCGCTGCGGTGGCTGAGTCGAGGGGCGGAGCTCAAGATGGAGGAACAGCTGCGCGTGGCCCGTACCAACGTGCTCCATGCGTTGTCTCAGGGTGGCCGGCGAGTCGTTGTTGTCACCTCCGCAGGTCCGCAGGAGGGGACCTCGGTAACCGCTGCCAGCCTGGCGCGGGTCCTGGCTCTGTCCGGGCACCGGGTCGTCCTGGTCGGAGGGGATCTGCGTGCACCCGGCACGGCTGGACTTCAGGGCAGTCCTGGGCTCGCAGACGTTCTAACGGGTTCGGCGTACCTTGGTGAGGCTCTGGTCAAGGGGTCGGTGGAGGGCTTGGAGCTCCTGCCCGCAGGCCGAATGCCGGCGAATCCCTCCGAGCTGCTGGGTGCCCCCATGATGCGCGATCTGCTACGTGAGCTGGCAGCAGACCGGCTGGTGATCATTGATGCTCCGCCAGTCCTCCGATTCACTGACGGAGTGGTCCTGGCGGCTCGTGCCGGAGGCGTCATTCTCGTGGCGCGTGCTGGCCGTACCAGCGCGGAGGACCTGCATGAGGCGGCCTTGGCGATCGAGCAGGGAGGTGGGCGCATGCTTGGAGTGGTGCTCAACAACGTGTCGGAGCTCGGAGGGAAGCGCAAGAGTCTGCGGAGCGGTGTCGTCTCCGCCGAGAGTGTGCCTGTCTAGGCTTTTTGGTGCGTGTCGAGAGCGTGGTGACGCTGACAAGATGTTTATGAAATTGTTATTTCATTGCTTTGCAGGCATCTGATCAGTGATGCGATCTCGGTGGCCTCTCATGGTATTTCTTGTCGGTTCAAGCAATCAATGGGGGTCGATTTGTGGTTCCACATCATTGTACGACGTTGGTTCTGTCAATAAACGATGATTACGGCAGAATCACGTCATAATCTTCCAATCGGTGGCATCTGGTGTTAGATTGATGCGGAGCCGTAAAAAACGGCAAGTACTCGTGTCGACTGAATGGTATCGGCCGACATGTTGTTGATCTGTTGTTGCCTGCTTCGGTGATTGCAGCCGTATTCTCCGTCCGTCCAGCGAATCAGTTAGTGCTGTTCGCCCATCCGCAGATTGAAACCCTGATGACATTTGAATTCTGTCGCTCCTGCCGGTGCGCATCGCTTGATCAGAGTTCCTCGCTCACAGGCGGTATGTCCCTTACCCGTCGGCTGGCACAGTGGAGTGTGACGACCCATGGCTGAAAAGCGTCAGTACTCCTCCGGTGCGACAAGCCGTCCCGACGAGGGCGCTGGGAACCGGGAGCCGGACTCGGAACTGCTGCCGCCACGCGCAGCCGAGGGACAGGGGGCGCTGGCCTTCTCCGGCGCCCCTTCGTCGGTCGGACCCGGGCCCGTGCAGCAACCCGCCCGTGGACCGGCGTGGGTGAACCTGCCCGTGTGCCGGATCGAGCCCATCGCCCTGATGATCGTCGACGTCCTGGCCACCTATCTGGCCCTGTACTGCGCTGCGTGGGGGACCACGAAGTGGGCGACGGCCACGGGGGCGACCGGTGGCCTGTTGGCCATCGGCGTTCTCGCAGTTGTCAACGTCGGGGTCTTCGCCGCCTTCAAGATGTACAACAGCCTGTGGCGCTATGCCTCGATGACCGAGGCGCTGCGGATCCTCTACGCGACCATCGTCGGCTCGGCGTGCGGGGATCTGCTGTTCTCCCTGGCCTTCGACGGCGGGCTGTCGGTGCGCTCCTACGTCATGGCCTGGGCGCTGCTCGCCATCATGGCCGCCGGGGCTCGTCTGGCCGTGCGAGCCCTGTGGAGCAGTCAGGTGCAACGCAGCGCTCGAGCGGGAGCGCACGACATCCGGCCCCGCACACTCATCGTCGGAGCGGGACAGACCGGTTCGCTGACCATTAAGCGCATGCATCTGTGCGACGAGGACATGTGCGGTGAGCCGGTGGCCCTGGTCGACGACGACGTGACCAAGCACGGTCGCCACGTCCACGGTGTCAAGGTCCACGGCTCCTGCGAGGACATCCCCCGAATCGCCGAGCAGTGCAGGGCCGAGCAGATCGTGCTCGCCTGTCCCTCGGCTCTGGCCTCCGAGCGCCAGCGCATCCTGGCCATCTGCCTGAAGACGGGGCTGAGAATACTGACCCTCCCGAACGTGCGGGACCTGGCCCAGCAGGACGATGGAAGGATCGCTCTGCGGGAGGTGGAGATCTCCGAGCTGCTCAGCCGCGATGAGGTCGCCTTCGACACCATGAGCATGGGCTACGTGCGCGGAGAGGTCGTTCTGGTGACCGGCGGAGGTGGATCCATCGGCTCCGAGCTCGTCCGTCAGCTCATCGAGGCCCAACCGCGCCAGATCGTCATCTTCGATGTCTATGAGAACACGGCCTACGAGCTGTTCCATGAGATGCAGTCCAGGGCCGCCGAGCAGGGAGTGTCCTTGTCGGTCGTCATCGGTTCAGTGACCAATGAGCGGGTCGTCCGAGACTGCTTCGAGGCCTACCGGCCCAAGGTCGTCTTCCACGCGGCGGCGCACAAGCACGTCCCCCTCATGGAGGACAACGCCCGCGAGGCGGTGGAGAACAACGTGCTGGGCACCTGGATGGTGTGCCGTCTGTCTGAGGAGTTCGGCTGCAGCCACTTCATCCTGGTCTCCACCGACAAGGCCGTGAACCCCACCAATGTGATGGGGGCGACCAAGAGGCTGTGTGAGCTGGAGGTTCAGGCCCTGGCCGGTACCAGTCGCACCACCGTCTTCGCCGCCGTGCGCTTCGGCAATGTGCTCGGCAGTCATGGCTCAGTCATTCCGCTGTTCAAGCGGCAGCTGCGTGCAGGCGGGCCACTGACCGTGACAGACAGGGAGATGACCCGCTACTTCATGACGATCCCGGAGGCTGCCCAGCTGGTCATCACCGCAGGCTCGATGTCTCGCGCCGGAGAGATCTTCATCCTGGAGATGGGACGGCCCGTGCGGATCTACGACCTTGCCGTCAACCTCATCAAGCTCTCAGGCCTGCGGGTCGGACGTGACGTCGAGGTGGCGTTCACCGGGTTGCGACCGGGCGAGAAGCTGTACGAGGAGCTGCAGATGGACGGCGAGGACCTGCACCCCACCGAGAACAAGTCCATCCTCGTCTCCACGGCGCCGCCGCCCACGCTGCAGGAGGTGGAGGACAAGATCGCTCGGTTGAAGGACTGTCTTCCCGAAGGGAATGACGAGATCAAACGGGAGCTCGCTCGCGCGGTGCCCACCTACCAGCCGCGCTTTGACCACGGTTCAAGTACGTCGTCGACCATGAGGAAGGCTGGCTGATGCGCGTCGATTTCTCACCCCCAGACATCACCGATGCCGAGTGCCAGGAAGTCCTGGATGCGCTGCAATCGGGCTGGATCACCACGGGGCCCCGGACGAAGAGCCTGGAGAAACGGGTCGCTGAACGCTGCGGCACCAGCCGGGCCGTCTGTCTGAACTCCGCAACGGCCTCGCTGGAGCTGACCCTGCGGGTGCTCGGCATCGGTCCCGGAGACGAGGTGATCGTTCCCGCATACACCTACACGGCCTCGGCCTCCCCGGTCGTGCACGTCGGCGCCACCCCGGTCCTGGTCGACGCCGGTGAGGCCGACGGCGGTTACGGGCTGGACCCCAGCGTCCTGGCAGGGGCCATCACACCGCGGACCAAGGCCGTCATCCCGGTCGACATCGGTGGACGCATGTGCGGCTACGCGGGGCTGCGCGAGGTCGTCGACAGCCAGCGCCACCTCTTTGCCGCGAGCGGCCCGGTTCAGGAGGCACTGGGACGTATCGCCCTGGTCGCCGACGGCGCCCACAGCTTCGGTGCCCGGCGTGACGGCACGCCCTCGGGCAGCGCTGCCGACTTCACGACCTTCAGCTTCCATGCCGTGAAGAACCTGACCACCGCAGAGGGTGGCGCGGTCACCTGGAGGCCGGAGCTGGGGCTGGACGAGGCGCTCTACCGCCAGTACATGCTGCTGTCCCTTCACGGGCAGAGCAAGGACGCCCTGTCCAAGACCCGCCTGGGGGCCTGGGAGTACGACGTCGTCAGCCCCGCCTACAAGTGCAACATGACCGACGTGTGCGCCGCGATCGGCCTGGCGCAGATGTCCCGCTACGACTCCATGCTGGAGCGCCGGCGCCAGATCATCACCCGCTACGACCAGGCCCTGGCCCCGGCAGGCATCACGTCGCTGCGGCACTACGAGGACGGGAGCGTCTCCTCCGGTCACCTCTACCTGGCGAACCTGCCGGGCCTGGGCGAGGAGGGGCGCAACGCGTTCATCGAGCACATGGCGAGTGCGGATGTGGCCTGCAACGTCCACTACAAGCCACTGCCCCTGCTGACCGCCTACCGGGACCTCGGGTATGCCATTGAAAACTACCCGCGGGCCTTCAACCTGTACGCCAGCGAGGTGTCGCTGCCGCTGCACACCTCCTTGAGCGATGAGCAGGTCGACTACGTCATCAGCTGCGCTCTCGAGGCGCTCGCGGCAGTGGGCCGATCGTGAGGATGCCTCCCTGGGAGGACCTGCCCCCCACCCTGCAGACTGAGGAAGTGCGCCCCTACTACGAGGCGCTGTCCCGCCGCGGACTGCAGCTGTGGCTCAAGCGTCTGCTCGACGTCGTCGGAGCGACGGTTCTGTTCGTGCTCCTGGGGTGGCTGTTCGTCATCCTGGCGCTCCTCATCAAGCTGGACTCTCCTGGGCCCGTGTTCTTCCGACAGCGACGGGTCACCCAGTTCGGGCGCGAGTTCCGGATCGTCAAGTTCCGCACCATGACGTACCGGCCTGCTGCCCCGGGCGACCAGATCACCCGGGGGGACGACCCTCGGATCACCCGGGTCGGTGCCGTCCTTCGCCGGTACCGCCTCGATGAGATCAGCCAGCTCATCGACATCCTGCGCGGCACCATGAGCTTCGTGGGTACCAGGCCGGAGGTACCCGACTACGTCCGTCAGTACACCCCGCAGATGCGGGCCACCTTGCTGCTGCCGGCGGGAGTCACCTCCACGGCCTCCATCGAGTTCAAGGACGAGGCCCAGATCCTGGCGGCCGCTCCGCCGGGCCAGGACGCCTACGTCACGCAGGTCCTGCCGGCCAAGATGCGCCTCAACCTGCGCGATGTCCGGGACTTCAGCATCGGACGGGACCTGCGGATCGCTTTTCGGACGATCTTGGCGGTCGCCACATGAGACGTGAAACGACGACACGTAAGGAGCAGCCATGACAGCAGGCGCAGAGCGAGGCCGTGAACCGGATTCTGAGCTGGTGTCGATCATCATGCCGACATACAACTGCGGCGCCTTCATCGGCGAGACCATTGCCTCGGTTCAGGCGCAGACCCACTCCCACTGGGAGCTGCTCGTCGTGGACGACTGCTCGACCGACGACACCGCCGAGGTGGTGGCGGCCTTGGCCGAGAACGACCCACGCATCCACTACGTGCGCCTGGAGACCAATAGCGGTGCCGCCATGGCTCGCAACCGAGCCATGGAGCTGGCGCAGGGACGCTACATGGCCTTCCTCGACTCCGACGACCTGTGGCATCCCGACAAGCTCAGGCGCCAGATCGATTTCATGACCTCGCGCGGCGTGGCCATGTCCTGCACCGCCTACGCCCAGATCGACGAGCAGGGCGCGCCCACCGGCAAGATCGTGCGCAGTCCAGCCAGGACCAGTTACAACCGGCTGCTTCTGGACTGCCCGGTCGGCAACTCGACTGTCATGTACGACGTGGCGCGCCTGGGGAAGTTCGAGGTGCCCAACATCAGGAAGCGCAACGACGACGCCCTGTGGCTGCGCATGCTTCGCACCGAGCGCTACATCTGGGGTATGCCGGTGGTCCTCATGAGGTACCGGCTTCGCTCGGGGTCTGTGTCGGCGAACAAGCGGAGCCTGGTCAAGTACCACTGGACGCTCTACCGCGACATCGAGCATCTCAGCGTCCCCCGCTCCGTCTTCCACATCGGCGTGTGGGTCCTCATCAAGACCCTCAAGGTGAAATGAGGACATGCATTCACAAAACAGTCAGTTCCCCGGCCGGGCCGGGGCCAATGGAGGGAGACTGCCAGTGAGTCAGAAACAGTCAACGGCTCCGCGGGACACCGAGGGCGGACCCCTGAGAGTCCTGCAGATCAACTCATCGATCTCTCGGCGCTCCGGAGTCATGAGCGTGCTCATGAACTACTTCAGGCACATGGACCGCTCCCAGGTCGTCTTCGACTTCTTCTGCTTCGCCACGCCTGACGAGACCAACCGTGCGGAGATCGAGTCGCTGGGAGGGCGCTGCTACATCATCAACGCCGGAGGCAGCATCGGACACATCCGATCAGCCCTGGCGCAGCTGCTGGGCGAGCACGCGGGACAGTACCCCGTGGCACACCTCCACGACCCCATCCTGTCGCGCTTTCTCTACCCTGTGGCGCATCGCCACGGGGTTCAATCCTTCGCCGTGCACTCTCACGCGACCGCCGTCTGCGAAGCGTGCGCAACTGGCTGGTCTGCCGCAACATCGGTGCCTACTCAGATGTTCGCCTGGCCTGCTCTCGGGCGGCCGGCGACTTCCTCTTCGGTCGTGGCAGATACGAGGAGGTGCCCAACGCGATCGATGTTGAGACCTACCGGTTCAAGGAGCCGGTGCGTGCGGACGTGCGAGCCCGGCTGGGGCTGGGCGATGCACCGGTTGTCGGCCACGTTGGTCGCTTCAGCGAGCAGAAGAACCACCGCTTCCTCATCGACGTCTACACCGAGCTGGCGCGTTTGAGTCCCGAGGCGCGTCTTATGCTCATTGGCGACGGCCCTCTACGACCGGGCATCGAGGAGATCGTGGCTGAGCGCGGTCTGACGGATCGCGTCCTGTTCCTGGGGGACAGGGGGGACGTCGCAGCCCTCTACCAGGCCATGGACATGTTCCTCCTGCCCTCCCTCTACGAAGGTCTGCCGATGGTAGGAGTCGAGGCGCAGTGCGCTGGGTTACCGCTTGTGTGCTCCAAGGAGGTGACCGACGAGGTCGCGATCGGGGAGGCCACGTTCCTTTCGCTTGAGAAGCCGGCGAGCCAGTGGGCTCACCACGTCAGCCAGGCCCTCGAGCGGGGCAGAGACCTGGGTCTCAGGGCGCAGGGTGAGGAGATGACACGCACCGCGGGCTTCGATATCACCCACGAGGCCGACCGGCTCGCACACCGGTACCAGGCGCTGGCGGAATGGTGATGCCCGAGCATGTGGATTCACTTCGCGCTATTCGCCACCCTTCTCCTGCCCGCAGCTCTGCTGGGGCTGCGAGGTCGCGCCGGCCGTCGCGGCTCACCGGTGCTCCTAGGGGTTGCCTTCGTCGCCTTCGTGGCCTTCTCCTCGTTGCGAGCCGTGAGTGTTGGCAACGACACGGTCGAGTACCATCGCGTCTTCGAGGCGATCAAGGCGACTACATCCCTCCAGGAGGCCTTCACCGTCAGCCGCTTCGAGTACGGCTATGTTCTCCTCAACTACTTGGTCAGTAGGGTCACGCAGAGCTTCAACGTTCTGCTGCTCATCATCTCGGTGTTCGTCTACGGCTCGGCCTTGCTTTTCATCAAGCGGTATGCCGCCAGCTACTCCTTGGCGGTGCTCTTCGCCTTCGGCATGTCCGTCTTCTACGACTTCATGCTTTTCGCTCGGCAGGGCGTCGCGGTGGCGATCTTCCTGCTGGCCGTCCCCGCGCTCATGGAGCGCAAGCTGGTGCGTTACGTGCTTCTCGTTGTTCTCGCCTCGCAGTTCCATCTCAGCGCCCTGCTCCTGCTCGTCATCTACCTCGTCTCCGCCATGAGGCTGAGTACCTTCGGTGACTGGATCAAATGGGGCGCCCTCATCGGGACCAGCATGCTCTCACTGAGCTGGGTGATGAACTCCCTTGCGGCTTCCTCCGCCTATTACGGTCACTACCTCAACACCGACTATGCCGACGGCGGAGTGAGGTCGGCAACTGTTCTCCTTATCGCTGTGCGCGTCCTCATCATGCTTCTGGCTGCGACCTGCGGCTGGAACGCCGCAGTGGAGACCGACCCCTCCGGACGCACCTGCAACCTCCTGGCCCTGGCGGTAGCGGACATCGCCATGGTGACGGTGTCACTGGGCTTCAACCTCGTTGATCGTCTCGAGATGTACCTGACCCTGCCCTTCGTCGTCGGTCTGGCGAATATCGCCGTGCGGGGCCAGAGACCTGAACGCTCCTACGTCAGCGCCCTGCTCGTCGTCATCGCCTTCGCGGCTACCACGATCTTCTTCCTGTACCGCCCCGACTGGTACCACCTGTTTCCCTACCGAACCGTCTTTGAGAAAGGGGCCCCGTGATGGAGTCTGTCCATTCTGCGCGTTCGGGTAGAACCGGTCCCAGTGATCTGAGTGGCGGCTGCCGGCAGGAGGAGCACGACTCCACCAGACGTGGAAGGCGCAGCTCGGTGTTGGCGAACCACAAGAGCCGTATCGCATTCCTGTTGGGCAATACCTTGGTGTTCGCCTTGGGGGGTCTGGCGGTTAAGGCGGTCTCCCTGGTGCTCATGCCGTTGTACACGACTGCCTTGACGGCTGGTGAGTACGGGACGGCTGAGCTGCTCAACAGTGCCATTGAGATCGTGCTGCCGCTGCTCTCCCTGGGGGTGGTGGAGGCCCTTTACCGCTTCTCGATCGATGATGACGTTGCCAAGGATGAGCTCTTCGCTAACTCCCTGCTGGTTCTGGGTAGCGGCATCGTGGGGACTGCGGTGCTGTGTGCCTTGGCCAGTGCTGTGTGGGGTGTGGAGCATGTGGTGTCCTTCTTCGTGTTGTTCTGCTCGGTGTGCGTCTTCAAGGCCACGACCCAGCTTGCCCGTGGGCTGGGCCACGTGCGCCGCTTCGTGGCCTACGGCCTCATCAACGCGCTGGCCATGGTCATTGCCACCTACCTACTCCTATTTCGCGCGCACTTGGGTGTCGACGGTTACCTGTGGTCCTTCACCATCGGCTACCTCGTGGGCGGCCTCGCCGCGTTCCTGGGGTCGGCCGAGTACCGGCTGCTGGTGCCCTTCCGGGCTGATCGGGTGCTGCTGCGCCGGATGCTTGTCTACAGCCTGCCGCTCGTGCCCAACCTGCTGTCATGGTGGTTCGTCAGCGTCTCAGGACGGTACGTGGTCCTATGGCACAGCGGTGTCGTGGCTGCGGGGCTGTTCACGGCGGCGAGCAAGATGCCCGCGCTGGTCAATATTGTCGCCTCCGTGTTCCAGCAGGCCTGGCAGTACTCGACGGCCCGCGAGATCGGCTCACCTGACCGGGGCGCGTTCTTCGGTGCTGTGCTGAGGGGCTACTCCCTGGCGACCCTGTCGGTCGCCGGGCTGGTCATCGCCCTGAACCGACCGATTTCCCGACTGATGCTGCAAACGGAGTTCTCGGAGGGCTGGCGGTATGTTCCCCTGCTCATGCTGGCAGCGACCTTCGGGGTGATGACCATCTTCTTCGGGACGTTCTATCAGGCCCTCATGAGCAGCCGCGTTCTCATGGTCTCCACCATGTTGGGGGCGGTGGTCAACGTGGTGCTGGCTGTGGTTCTTGTGCCGTTCATGGGGCCGTGGGGTGCTGGGCTGGCCGGGGCGGTGGCCTACGCCCTCGTTCTGGTGGTGCGGGCGCGTGACCTCAGACGCCGCATCGACCTGCCCATAGACCGCTCCCGTCTCACCTATCAGCTGGTGCTGCTCAGTGGCATAGCCGCGTGCATGTCCGTCGACGGCGGCCCCTGGCTGACCGCCACGGTCTGGACCTGCATGGCCCTGCTGGCAACCAGCGACATGACAGTCCTGGCCACCAGCACTCGAGCCGTGATGGAGATCCTGGCTCGTCGGAACAGGGGACGCTGAGCCGGCTCCGCCCAGCCTGCTCACCGTCGCCCGATACCGCGGTAGCTCCAGCCGGCTGCCTTCCAGGCCTGCGCATCCAGGCAGTTGCGGCCATCGATCACGTAGCGGGTGCGTGCCAGGTCGGCCGCCTGGGTGGGGTCGAGGTCCCGGTACTCGCGCCACTCCGTGCCAATGAGGACGAGGTCCGTGCCCTCCAGGGCCGAGTGTGCGGACAGGGCGACCTCGTACGGGCGGTTCGACCGCTCCGCGAGGATCGGGCCGGCGGCAGGGTCATGCACGACGACCCGCTTGGCCAGATGTGCCAGTTCCACGGCAAGGTCCAGTGCGGGGGAATTGCGCATGTCGTCACTGTCCGGTTTGAAGGCGGCTCCAAGCACCGTCACCGTGGCTCCGGCCAGGCGGTCGCCCAGGAGCCCCCTCACCGTGCGGATGACACCGGCTCGCATGGTGTCATTCACCTTGTCCACCTCCGCGAGGAAGGTCAGGGCGTCGCCGACGCCGAGCTCGTCGGCGCGGGCCTGGAAGGCGCGGATGTCCTTGGGAAGGCAGCCGCCCCCGAATCCGATGCCGGCGCGCAGGAAACGGCGACCGATGCGATCATCCATGCCGATCGCCTCCGCCAGCGCCGTCACATTGGCGCCTGCGGCGTCGCAGACCTGGGACATGGCGTTGATGAAGGAGATCTTCGTGGCCAGGAAGGCGTTCGCGCTGATCTTGACCAGCTCGGCAGTCGCGTAGTCCATGAGGAGACGCGGGGTGCCAGAGGTCAGGATCTGCTCATAGACTGCGTCCATCGCCTCCTGTGCCTTGGTGGCGGCGCCCGGATCGGCCGGAAGGCCGTAGACCATGCGGTCCGGGCGCAGCGTGTCCTGCACGGCGAAGCCCTCCCTGAGGAACTCAGGATTCCACACCAACAGCGCTCCGGTCGGTTCGATCGCCTGGGCCAGACGGGAGGCAGTGCCGACGGGCACCGTCGACTTGCCGGCGACTACCTCCGGGCCGCTGGTGCAGTGCCCCAGATGGGGGAGCATGGAGGAGACCGCCGCATCGACATAGGTCATATCCGCCGCCCCCGACTCTGACTGCGGGGTGCCTACGCCGATGAAATGAATCTGAGCGCCTTCTATAGCGGAGAAGTCCTGAGTAAAGGTCAGACGTCCGGCGTCTACGTTACGAGCCAGCAGGTCCTCTAACTCAGGCTCGAAGAATGGGGCCCGTCTATTACTCAGTAGCTCCACCTTGTGAGCGTCAACGTCCACTCCTACCACATCATGTCCCAGCTCCGCCATTGACGCAGCGTGAACAGCACCGAGATATCCGCAACCAATCACTGACAAACGCATGGCAAAAGACTAGGCAGGTATGCAGGGGGTGTGTCTACCCTTGCGTCCATAAGGTTCCCTGGTGAATTCCTCAAATATTTCACCAACTATTAGGATGTACTCATCGAATTTTGATTCCGCGCTCATGTGGGTCATGTACGTAGAGGCGGTAAGATATACTGCGAACTCAGAATAGACGTTTAAAGGATAACCTTTAAAATCATTGCCAGCGCGTCTATGTGTTGCCGTGCAGGAGTGGGTAGCAGGCCGCGTGGCGGTACTCGGAAGGCCGGTGTGAGTGTCCGACGCGAGTGGGTGTCGCCGTCTCGGCTAGATTAGGGCCGGCCAGGGGCGTCTGAGAGCGCGCCCACCCAGTCCGCCGCGTCGAGTAAAGGATGGCACAGTGCCCGCAGGTGACGACTCCAAGCAGACCACGCCGGGTGCCGCCTTTGGCATTCCCGAGGGCGCCACGGGGGAGGAGGTCGTCGACGCCGTCTTCGGCCGGGCCGGCATCGACCCCGAGCTCCTGCCCTATCTGGAGGCCGCAGGCGCCCCCGACCTGGCCGAGGGCGAGGGGCTGACCGTCTCCGTCTCCGAGCTTCAGGAGGCCGGTGCTCAGCGACAGGCTGACGCTGAGGCCCAGGACCGCGAGGACCTCGAGGCTCTGCGCGAGCTCGTTGCCGCCAATATGATCCCCGGCGGTGACGCTGATCGCCTCGAGGAGATACTGGCTGAGGTGGAGGCCGACGACTCCGACGACTGGGAATCCTGGGAGCCCCAGCTCGCCGACGACTCCGAGGG
>ERZ772961.728-NODE-728-length-12832-cov-3.711122_pt1 | contig 12832 bp, 11 predicted proteins | sample MGYA00580677_ERZ772961 | MGnify/ENA primary metagenome ERZ772961 (study PRJEB29015, sample SAMEA2738088) | human oral metagenome | biome: human oral; feature: human-associated habitat; material: saliva | place: China | collected 2227 ... | reverse complement strand
TAATGGCTAAGAAATAGACAGTAAAAGTCCAAGCCGCGATAATTCCAAATTGTGGTAAGACTTCCATAAAACTTGCGTGCTCGGTCATAATGAGCCTAAAACCATCCGTGATTGGAGTTATGGGAACAAATTGAGCAATGCTTCGCAACCATTCTGGAAATAGATAAAGCGGGATAAATGTGCCAGACAGAAACATCATTGGAAAAGAAATCAAATTGCTTAATGCGGAAGATTGGTCTTCGTTTTTCGACCAGCCAGCAATCAATAGCCCTATTCCCACCATCATGAATGCCGATAATACAGATATAACCACAAACAACGCCCAATCGCCTCGCATACTAAAGTGAAATATCAAAGCGCCAGCGACAACCATCATGATCAAGCTAAGCAAGGAAATAATCGTATAGTGAATTGCTGTAGAGATAATCAACTGACCAGAAGTAAACGGCGCCGCGCGTAAACGTCGGTACGAGCCACGCTTCTTTTCGGCTGGCATTTGATTAGCCAAACCAAAAATACCCATACTTATCAAGCTGAAAGTTAATAGCCCCGTAAATATGTAATCAAACGACTTTAATTGTTCATCACCAACCGCCTTACCAACAGCTTTAAGCGGAGCTTCAGGTTGACCCATCTGACTATTGATACTATTGGTAATCTGATTCATCACCGCCACCAACGCGCCGCCTGTTTGCTCAGAACCCTTGGAGTAAATAACATTCATAGTGCCTGTTGGAATAGGATGATTGCCATTATTTTTTATCGCACCAAAATCACTCGGAAGTTCAATAATACCGTTAAGCTCCGACCGCTTCATTTTTTCGCGCGCGTCATTCATATCTTTAACGTCTTTAATTTTGAGAATCGAATCCTTCGAATTTTCTTTGGCATTTTTAACGAAACTTTTGGCAAATTCTGTCTGCGAATTGTTGACAATTGCAATATTAAAACTGGTCGAATCATTACTAAAAACCGACCCAAAAACCAATAGAAAAATCAGCGGAAAAAGGAAGGTAAAAAATAGCGCCATTTTATCTCGGACGAAACGCTTTTGCTGAGCGCGAACTTGCCCGAATATTCCAATCCAATATTTTTTCATGTTAATCCCGAATTGCCTTTCCTGTTAAATCAATAAACACGTCCTCTAAGTTGGCTTGCTCGACAACTTGTTCCTTCTTGAAACCGCGCGCCAATAATTGCTTGATAAGATTATGTGGCGTATCAATTGTGATAATCTTACCACTGTCCATAATTGCCAGACGATCACACAATAGTTCCGCCTCGTCCATATAATGCGTCGTCAAAAGAATCGTAATTCCCTCGTCGCGAATTTCCTCAATCAAGTCCCATAAATTTCTACGTGCCTGCGGATCAAGCCCTGTGGTCGGCTCGTCCAGAAACAACACTTTCGGATTATTTACCAATGTCGAAGCAATCGCAAAACGCTGTTTTTGACCACCAGAAAGCTGCTCGACGTAATTCTTAGCCTTTTCTGTCAACTGAACCTTAGCAAGCAGCGCCTCGGTATCAACTGTCCGACCATATAAACTCCCAAACATTTTCAGCTGTTCACGCAAAGTCAGTTTGTCATAGAAAGCCGTCGACTGAAGCTGAATACCAATTATATTTTTAATATCCTTAGGTTTCTTAGCGACATCTATGCCGTCAATTGTAGCCACGCCGCCATCAATTGGTCTGAGCGCTTCCAGCATTTCCAACGTTGTTGTTTTGCCCGCGCCGTTAGGGCCAAGAATCCCAAATATCTCACCCTTTTTAACTTCAAACGACACGCCGTCGACCACGCTATTTCCATCATAAGTTTTAACGAGTTTATCGACTTTTATAATTGGCTCAAGTTCCACTCCGTAAATTCCTCTCTGTTGTAATTTTGATCAAGCTAGTCTCTACTTATTATCAATAATAACAAAACCAAAGTACTAGTGCTATACTTATAGTATGCGAATCCAAAGAAAAAAAGCAAAACCAAAATCGAAAAAGCTATTTATTATCATACCGTTTTTGATATTGCTATTTTCGGCAGGGCTATTTGGGATATATTTCCTCAATCAATCACACTCGCGACAAACGACTGCGCCATCTGACGAAAAGTATTATTTTGCCGACTCGAAATATTCTGGCATTCGCTCAAAATTTGTCACCAGAGATAACAAACGGGAAAAAGTTTCAATTGAATATCCGATCACGGAAAATGAAAAAATTAATCGCTTAATTAGCGAGTCGATTGATAAAATTGATCGCGATTTTCAAAATACGGTTTTACTGGCGACAGTGTTTGACAAGCCAATGACCGAAACAATTGGCTATCAAGTCACGCACAACACTTCAGAAGCGCTGTCAATTGTCGTCAATATTAAGCAGGATATGAACGGCGCGCATCCAGCATCAGTGACGCAATTTTGGACTTTCGACAAAAAATCTGGCGAAGTCGTCAGCTTGACTGATTTTACTGAACAATCTGATGAAGCCGCCGAAGCAATCATATCCGCTGCCAAAAATAGCATTTCTCAGACCATCAAACAGCGCCAACAGCCAGAAATTGACCTGAACGAAATCATAAATAAAGAAGCTTTGTCTAATTTCATCATCACTAATAACGGTAATTCATTGGCTTGGCCGCTCGGTCAGGCGTCGCTACTACCATCATCTTACGGCGAATTGACAATTACTGTGCCAATTTCCTCCGTCTCTAAATATCTACAAAACCCAACGGCGAGAAAATTCGCTAACATCCCCAAACCCGCAGAAAAACCAAAACCAGCACCTGCAGCTCCAACACCTATCGTCGCAAATAAAACAATTGCTCTAACTTTTGACGACGGACCTGGACCATACACCGAAAAACTATTGGATATATTGGATAAGTACGACGCCAAGGCGACATTTTTCCTAATTGGAAGCAAAGTTTCAGCACGCGCCAACACGTTACGTCGTATGCAGTCGCGCGGGCATCAATTAGGCAACCACTCTTGGTCGCATCCAGAGTTAAATAAGATTTCAACAGAGCAACTATCTAGCGAAATTGACCAAACAAATAATGCCATAAAACAAGCAGTCGGCATCAAGCCAAATATCATACGTCCGCCATACGGCGCGTTTAATCGGACAGTTTTGGAGCAGTTCCGTCAACGTGGAATGTCGTCTATTCTATGGTCTGTCGATACGCGCGACTGGGCTGATCGTAATAGTGAGATAGTCTGTTCAAGGGCTGTCGCTGGCGCTCACAACGGAGCTGTGATTTTAATGCACGATATTCATCAGACATCCGTAAATGCCGTTCCTTGCATTCTTGACTCACTCAAACAACAAGGCTATTCATTCGTAACGGTACAAAATTTAATCGGTGATATGACACCGGGCGCCGTTTATCCATAAACTTAATCAATATCAAATATCTTATACTTTGAAGTCGCACCGCGTACTAATTTAACTTTAGACGGCGCAACTTTAAAATGTTTTGCCAATAATTTAATAGCCGCCGCGTTGGCTCGACCTTCAATTGCTGGAGCTTTGACATAAACCGTCAATGTGTCATCGTTATTTTTCACAACTTCCTCACGATGGCGAGAATTTGGTTTAATGCGTACGGAGATTTTCATAAAATTTTAGGATTTTTTAATATCCAGTAATGTCCTTATTTTAACTACAGTCTTATGATTTCTATCAATTTCTGAAATTTTACAATCAGCGCTATTCGATAAATATATAAGTCTGCTTACAGCCTCGTCGATATCCTTTTTTGACGGCAAACAAAATACAAGGCGAATAATAGGCAGTCTTACTAGTGAAAAAATAGCAAAATACTTTTCCTCCAGATCACAGCTTAGTTGACGCATTTCTATGTGCGCTTCCATCACGAGATCTTTCCTTATACCGGAATTGCAGATAACACTTTCATAATATTTCAAACGATTCCTGATTCTTCCTTTTATTTTTTTATATTCCAATATCTGATCAAATATAAAACTCTTCAAAAAGTACGCCATTGATGCAACAACAGTACTCCAAAAAATTTCATTATTTGCTAAATCAACACACATATCACTCGCACAAATTTATTCTTAAAAATTTATCACTTCCAATTCCCGCGGCAAGATTTCTCGTACTTCCGCCGTTCCCGCAACTAATTGATAATTCTGAAGTTTCGACGGTAAACCATTTTCGATAAATTGATAGTTGACAGTGTGTTTATCATCAAAATAATTAAGCAATTCCGCATTCAAGAAATGATCACGCGGTGCACTTACCGAGCCATCCCTATTAAAAACCAAAGCTATTGATACACCAGAAGTCGTCCCATTCTCATACTTGGCATAATTCGCAGTCACTAAATGAACTGTCGGCTCAAATTCCAAAGCCAATTTACTAGAATTATCCACTTGCTCCTGACTAAGACGCGCTAGTTGTCGATTTATTTCATTCACCAAATCGGCAGTGCTCATCTCGCCGTTAGACGCTCGACAATATTCACAATCATTCAACGACTTAACGTACTCCAGCAGCAACTGCATATCAACCTCAGCGTCCTTAACGTTATGTCGAGCCAGCTGATCAACCATTTGCTCTAGCGATTTCAACAAACCATAATCTTTGGTTTTTTCAGCGGCGTCACCAATGCGAATAATGGCACGAGCGACATTAATAATATTTTCTTTATCATTCATACGCTTATTATATATCTATCTACACAATTCTTCTTGTTTCTTGAAGACAATTCTAACCGCCAACGAACCAACTAATGCTATCATCTGAGAAAGTACACTAGAATTATCGCTAACGTTTGAAGTCTTATCATCTTCCGGATTCAACGGACTATCATCAGCCCAAACCCCCGGATAAACGCCGGATATATTTGTATCATTGACATCATCTTCGTCACAATTATAATTAGCTTTTTCCTCCGATGAATTGTCTGGTAGAGTAGAAATTTCTTGAAAAACTGGAATATTTAAATCCTCTTTCAAAACATTATCAATGTCATCACAATAACCGCTCGACTCTTCAATTTTTACAGAGCATTTTGACTCATCGCAATTATCCGTAGTAACCAATTCGCTACATTCTTCAGCCAATTCAGCTTTTTCCGCGACTTTTTTTACAGCCTCATCGACAATATTATTCTGACTAATTTCATCATCGGGAATAAATTGTCCTATTACTTCAGGCTTATTAGTCGGCAATTCTTCCGATTCACGCGTAACTTCTTCGCCCAATTCTGCGCAATCACCCAAATAATCCACCGCATTATTCGTTTTGCTCACAACCGCATGATCGTCAGAAATCTCAGCCACAGCAACATTCTTTGAATCTTCGAAATATACTTTACGCTCTTCAAAATCGCATTTCGGTAAAGTTGGCAAATCCTTCTTATTTTCTATCAATTCAACAGATTCAGTTCTTTTACATGCAGCCTCACCACTCAACTCCGCCCCAGCTGGCGCATTATTATTGTCATCTTTCATCGCCACATCAATTTCATTATTGACTTGAATAAAATCACGCATAGGCAAGGAATTTGACTCATCAGAAATAGCTTTATCAACCAGATCTTCCCTTGGAGTAGAATCTTCCAAAATCGGTGCAGAGTTTATATTGTTTTCATCACCTACATGGCTATCTTTCTTTATAGGTAATTCTCTCGGCAATTCATCCTCTTTATCAACAGCCGGATCTTGATTCTCAAAAGACACATCTTCTTTATGAATGTCTACTTTTTCATCGATGTCTTCCGAGTCCATCAAGTTAATTTGACTAGTCACCTCGGCCTCCTCTGACTCTTCATTAATTCTCGGCTGGATATTTTCTTTGATTATTTTCGCGCTTGGAATATTTTCCGACGACGCACTCTCACTATTCAAACATTCATCAACCGTCGGTTCATTCACTTCGTTACTTTCCACTGACACTCGCATCGACGCATCATTATCGCTCGCTTCCGACTTAACCGCAGGTTTTTCTGGTACGGATTCAGGTTTTTCATTTTCTGATGGACTATCTTTTTCAATCAACTCGGGCGGCTTCTCTTCGTTATCAGCACTGACATATCCAGCAACAACAAAATCACAACCACCCTCCTTCATTAAGTCAGGCAAATAACTCTTCGGCCCTGCTGCCGGCTGTAAATTCTCTTCAGCAAAATTTCGCATTCTTAGTATTGGACAGTTTCCCGCCGCAGCGCAACTGTCGCACGCTGCACTGGCTACGTTTTGGCAAATTTCCGATCGTCTTTCAGCGTCCAAACATTCTTCTGTTGCTTCCGCTTCACTTTCTTTGACAAATGACATATCAATTTTCTCACCACCAGCAACCGCTTTTACCAAATTTAATTCAGTCGCATCATCATCAATTCCTGAAGATATAATATCCTGAAAATTAACATCGCCATTCAACGCCGAGAAAACATTAAAATCGCCCGCTCCATCCACCAAACCTTCGTTCATTGCTCAAAAAACGTCTCCGTTGAAATTTTCAATTCACTTACACCAGCGGCAGATAATTTTTGCCAAACATCTCTAACAAACGGCAAACTTCCACAGACCAAAAAATGCGCATCTTCTGGCGTTTCATGAACAATTTTTTCCACGTCAAATCGACCGTTAAACCAACTGTCTTTTTCCTCAATCTGCTGGCGAGTACTAAACTTCTTCACTTTAATATTTGACGCCGCTAGCTCATTTCCAAAAACCATATATTCTGGCGATTTTTGGCTAAAATATAAAAACGTCGGCTGGCTAGAACTTGCCATAACGCTCCAAATTGGACTAAGTCCGCAGCCCGCAGCAATTCCGACCAAAGGACTTTCTGTTTGCGGATTGAAATCGCCATAAGCGTAGCTAATTTGTAATTTATCGCCAACATTCCGTGAACATAAATAGCTAGAAAATTCACCACCAACATTCTTCACAGTAATTGACATTAGCTCATCGTCAGGAGTAGAAGAAATACTATAAGCCTTTCCTTCACGCACGCTACTACCATCAATAAAAACCGTAATATATTGTCCGGCGGTAAAGTCGAACGGTCGCGCAAAATATAACGTCTTCACCTCAGGATTTTCCTGACGGACGCGCACAATTTCAACCTCTAATGAATCACGCATTCTCCAACGTACCTTTCCATTATTTTCTGAGCTTCTCTAAATTCTTCGTCAGTAAAAGTGTGGTAATTCGCAAACTTTGGACTAATTGTCGTGCCAGTGCGAAAATGTTGCAAGGCAAATCTCTTCGCACCCTTAACCAACTCGCCAATCTTCTCAAAATCGCTAACTTCCAATTGCTCGCGGACAATCGTCGTACGGAATTCGTGATCAATTCCCGAATCAATCATCAACCGAACATTCTCCTTAATCGCCTCCAAATCAATCGGTCGCGCCGCAATCTCAACATATTTTTCCAGCGGACCTTTTACATCCATCGCAATAAAATCAATCAGCCCCTCTTCAACCATTCCGCGAACCACATCTGGATGTGTGCCGTTGGTATCCAATTTAATATCAAAACCAAGTTTCTTAATCATCCGACATAACTCCGGCAAATCTTCATTTACCGTTGGCTCACCGCCAGAAATCACCACGCCGTCCAGTCGACCAACTCGCGATTTTAGAAATATCATCACTTCATCAACTGGAATACTCGGCGCCAATCGTTCAGGTAATACCAATTCAGGATTATGGCAATAGCCGCACCGCATATTGCAACCAGAGAGAAACAGAGCTGCCGCCACGTGCCCTGGATAATCCACGAGCGACAGCTTCTGAATTCCACCAATTGACACCTTAAGCTGCCGCGACGGCGCTAAGTCGCTGGTGTTCGGCGGCATTGTCATAATGTTCCCTCATTTCAAATTCCGCTTGCTTGCCCTTATTCCATTGAGAAACTGGACGCAAGAAACCAACCACACGTGAGTAAACTTCAGTCGCTTCACCACACTTTGGACATTCTGGATGCTCACCAACAATATAGCCGTGATTCTTACAAATTGAGAAGCTTGGACTGAACGTGAAGTATGGCAATTTGTAATTTTCACAAATCGTTTTCACCAATTTTTTCAAAGTTTGTGGATCGTCCATGCGCTCACCCAAGAAGAAGTGAATCACCGTGCCACCTGTGTACTTGGTTTGCAAATTGTCCTGAAGATCCATCAATTCAAACAAATCGTCCGTGTAATTAACTGGCAAGTGGCTAGAGTTGGTATAGAACGGACATTTAACTTCCGCGCCAATTCCATTAGCAAAATGCGCTCGATCTGGGAAGCTGGCTTTATCAAGCTGCGCCAATCGATACGTCGTGCCTTCAGCTGGCGTTGCCTCAAGATTGTAATTATTGCCAGTTTCCTTCTGATATTCCACCAAACGATCGCGCATAAAATCAAGCGTTTTCTCAGCAAAAGCCTTACCTTTTTCCGTGCCAATATCAACGCCTAGTAAATTAAGCGCCGCCTCGTTCGTGCCGATCAAACCGATAGTTGAAAAATGGTTCTTCCAATATTGATTGAAACGCTGTTTAATGTTTCGCAAATAAAACTTGGTGTACGGATACAAATTGGCGTCGGTCAATCGCTCCAAAACTTTACGCTTGGTCTCCAGACTATCCTTTGCCATATCCATAAGTTCAGCCAACCCCTTAAAGAATTCTTTTTCGTTCTTAGATTTTAGCGCCAGTCGTGGCAAGTTTATCGTTACCACACCGACCGAACCAGTCATTGGATTTGAGCCGAACAAGCCGCCGCCACGATATTCCAATTGACGATTATCAATACGCAATCGACAGCACATCGAGCGCGCATCTTCTGGATCCATGTCGGAATTGATGAAGTTTGAGAAGTACGGAATGCCGTATTTAGCGCTAGCTTCCCACAAACTTTCAATCACCGGATTATCCCAATTGAAATCCTTGGTGATATTAACCGTTGGAATTGGGAAGGTAAAGACTCGACCATTAGCGTCGCCCTCAGAAAGAACCTCCAGCAGTGCCTTATTCAGCATATTCATTTCTTCTTGATATTCGCCATAAGTCGTGTCCTGCATTTCGCCACCAATAATCACTGGATTATCTGCCATATGCTTTGGACATTCAAGGTCAAGCGTAATGTTGGTAAACGGCGTCTGGAAACCAACACGAGTCGGCACGTTGACATTAAAGACGAATTCTTGAATAGCCTGTTTTACTTCTTTATAGCTCAATTTGTCGGCACGAATAAATGGTGCTAATAGTGTATCAAAATCAGAGAAAGCCTGCGCGCCAGCCGCTTCGCCCTGTAGTGTATAAAAGAAGTTTACAACTTGACCAAGTGCTGATCGGAAATGCTTAGCTGGCTTAGAGGCAACCTTACCAGCAACGCCAGTAAATCCTTCTTGTAATAAGTCAGTCAAGTCCCAACCAACACAATAAACGCTTAGCAAGTTAAGGTCGTGAATGTGCAAGTCGCCTTCTTTGTGAGCTTGTCCAATCTTCGATGTATAAATTTTATCCAGCCAGTAAGTCTTCGTAATCTCCGCTGAAACATAGTTATTCAAACCCTGAAGACTGTAGCCCATATTAGAGTTTTCATTAACTTTCCAGTCCAAATTTTCCAGATATTTATCAATCAAATCAACGTGTGCATTAGAGGTAATTTCGCGCAATTTTTTATGCTGATCACGGTAAATAATGTACGCCTTTGCAGTCTTCTTAAACTTAGAGTCAATCAACGCATCCTCAACAATGTCCTGAATATCTTCAACGCTTGGTAGACGCTTTTGGTTACGAGTTTCTAAAACGCTCAAAACTTTGTCGGTCAATTCAACTGCTTGAGCGGCGTCAAATTCACCAGTTTCCAGTCCCGCCTTTTCAATTGCTTTTTCAATTTTTTTACGATCAAATTTAGCAGTTCGACCATCGCGTTTTTTAATTGATTTATACATTTCCCCTCCTTGTTTATAAAAATAGCAAACTAGCCCAACCTCTCCAGTGGGTACATGTTGCAAAAAACGTTATTTATTTTCTAAAACACCATATATAGTGCTTAATATTGAATATACACGCGATATATAGCGTCTGTCAATGAAAGTACATTGTATTATTTACATTTATGATTTCTTTACATAGATTGCAATAAATCGTAAGCAACAGCCGCTGATAATGCCTGCATTTGACGAAGATTATCACCCGGCTTGAGTGGTGGCTTGAGGCTACGTATAATGAAAAATCCGACAAATGACGCCAGCATTTCCGCGTTCAACTCACCTAGCCACGGCGTTACGTCATGACCATGACGCGCCATATCAACCAGAAACTCTGTCGCACCAGATCCCTGGGGTACATAAGAAGCCCAGTTCCAGTCAACCAACTTCAACTCGCCAGTTTGCGGATTAAATGCCAAATTATCACTACGAACATCCGAATGATTAAAGCAATCTTCCGTCTGCTTGGCAAATTCTTTAGCGCGCACCGAAATATCAATCAACTCATCGCGCTTTTCTAACAGCTCAATTATAGCCTGACAACGCCGCTGATTAATCTCCAACTGATTTGGCAATAGTTTTTGATAATTATCAATCAACCGACGACGAATATCAGCATCAGCAATAATCTGATCAATACCATCATCTAAGCCAAACTCTCTCGCCACAAACGGTTGTAGTTGCAATTCTTCAATCAGCTCCTGCGGCAATTTTATTTTTTCCAACTCGCAAACCGCGGTTATCACCGTCGAAATATAACGTTCCGCGACAGAGTTATCCGTCGGAGGTTGCCACAACCACCCATCTGACGAAGCGTAACTGCTCGTCATCAACACGTGACCATCATCAGCCAATTCAGTCCAATCAGCAACATATTGCGGATAAGTTTTCTGTAACAAACGCGTTACTGCATAATCTTTTTTTAGCCAGCCTAATTCCCGCTCGCCCTCATCCGACAATAAATTAGCATCAACTTCTTTAACAAAAATTGTTCGATCACCAGACGACACTAACGCTCGGCGATTAAGCGAAAAGCCGCCACTTACTGGCGTGATCCGTAATTCAGATGAATCAACGTTTAGCTCCGTCGCCGCACACTGCAAGGCTCTGTTGGTTAATAACTCATCGTGATCTGGCAATGTTTCCATACGTAAATTATAACATCATCTTCAATCAGTAAAGCTCTCATATATTACACCTTTATATCTCAATAATTTCCCTAAAGCCGCGAAGTCGTCGCCATAGGTTTGTTGTTAAATTAACTTGTTCTCGTTTATACCTTTTTCATGGTAATTATTCCTCTAATTAATGCTATTTATATAGCAAATAATGGTTCTTTAATTTTGCTGTAAAATTGACTATTCTTCTTTTATTTTTATTATGCTTGTTGTTATAATTGGTGTCTAACATAAATTTAAGGGGAGTGTATGTTAATAAGAAAACGCTTTTTAAATACAAAAGTTAAAATATTAACCGGCATAATGATAGCTGGATTAGTTGTCAGTGGATCACTACTTACCTTGCCAACCGTACAAGCTAAGAATACTGTTAGTGATGATTATCCACTAAATGATAGCGCTAACTGGAATCAAGAGCCTGTTTGGCGTGATGAATTTAATGGCACGTCATTAGACGCAGAATCTTGGAATGTGCGCAGTGGCGGATGGGGTGCGAACCACGTTCAAAGTTGCTATAGAAATAGAGAAGAAAACGTGAATGTTAAAGATGGCAGTCTAAATCTGGTTGGATTATACAAGCCAGGTGAAAAGTGTAGTGGTAATGAAAAAAGCGGCAACTTCACCTCTGGATTCGTAGAAACAAAGGGTAAAAAAGCTTGGACTTACGGCTACATTGAGGCCCGTATAAAAATGCCAAATAATAAGAGTACTTGGCCAGCATTCTGGATGAGCCCTAACGAATCTACATATGGTAGTTGGCCTCGCAGTGGTGAAATTGATATCGTAGAAACTAAAGGCTCTAACTTAGATTACGCGGCAGCAGATGCTCACTGGGGAATCTCACCAGGATACAAGAAGCATGCCCAAGGTAAAAAATTGCCAGCTGGATTTAAAGACACTACTCAGTGGCACACTTACGGCGTAAAATGGACTGAAGGAAAATTGGAATATTACATTGACGGCGTAAAGTTCCATACAGTCAGTAGTTTTGGATGGCCAAACGCAGCAAACACACCTTACGGCCCATTCGACAAGCCGTTCTTTCTACGACTCAACTTGGCAATCGGCGGCGACTACATTGATGGCAATGGTAGCAAGTGGTCAAATGCCTACAACGCTCTAGCTGAATATCCAAAGTCATTCCCGGCAACTATGTCAATCGATTACGTCCGCGTATACGAAAGACGAACAGCTAAAGAAGTCAACGTGCCAGATAACAATTTGCGCACTCAACTTAATAAAAAACTGTCAATAGCGCTTAGTACTAATCGTAAAGACGATCAAAAAATTACTGACGTAGAGTTAGAAAAATTGACAGATCTTAACCTAGACGCAGCAGACAACGCATCAGAAGCAGAAAAAATTCACGATTTAACAGGCTTAGAGGCGGCTAAAAACCTTAAGACTTTATCTCTTAAGAACAACTCTGTCTTCGACCTAAGAGCGGTTTCCAACATCAAATCTCTAAAGTCAATAAACCTAACGATTAATCGCTAATTCGACTTAAGTGTTTACGGGAAAATTGTCATCTCATTACGGGGTGGCAATTTTTTATTTCAACCCGAAACTTTAGTATTCGACATCTCTATAGTTCTGTTGTTAAAATAACTACATACTAAACTTTACTTTTATTCCGCTTATTGTTATAGTGGTGTTAAATATCAAAATATTGGGAGAGATAAAAAATGTTAATAAA
>ERZ772961.723-NODE-723-length-12917-cov-3.597885_pt1 | contig 12917 bp, 7 predicted proteins | sample MGYA00580677_ERZ772961 | MGnify/ENA primary metagenome ERZ772961 (study PRJEB29015, sample SAMEA2738088) | human oral metagenome | biome: human oral; feature: human-associated habitat; material: saliva | place: China | collected 2227 ... | reverse complement strand
GTACAGCTAATTTAATTGAAATATTTAATGAAAGGAAAAGAGTAACTATTTTGTAGTTATTTCTTTACGGAAGATGATTTATGAATTTACGGACAGTTAATTCAAATAACTATCCAATGGAATTTTTACAAGATTTAGTAGAAGCTAAAAGAATAGATGTATGGCTTTCAAACATTTTAAGAGGAGCAACACATTATAGCCCTCTAAAATTAGTATTAAATGTAAACAAATCTAGAGAAGTATTGATTGAACATAGCATGTTTCACCCAGATGCGAATGATTATGTAGATAAATTACTTGAAAAAAATGATGTTCGAATGAATCTTCCGAATGATGAAATTGACATTTTTATTGATATGGAAAAAAGGTTCATCACAATTACCATTGAGTAAAAAAGAGGTTTTTTACTCTTTTTTCTTATTTTTTTTACGTTTTTGTGGTTTTTTGTGGCATACTTATTTTATATGAAATAAACCACTTTTGGAGGAAAGTTATGTTAAACATTAAAAAAAGGGCGACAGCAGTTGCTTTATTAGCTTTGTTGGCAGGTTCGCCTACAACAACTCCCTTTTTATATTCAAGCGTTTTAGCTGAAGAAAACACTGAAAAAGTTCAAAAACCAGCAGAAAAACCTGCTGGAGAAAAGACAGAAGCAGACAAAACAATTTCTTCAGTTGTTGAAAAAGAGTCTGCAATCTTACCAAACAGCTCTGTTTTTAGTATTCAGATTGGTTATGAGTTCGAAGATGGTTCTTTTGACGAATGGCAAAAGGGTACAGGATACTTAGTTAGTAATCAAGAAATTTTAACCATTCAAAGCTTAGCTGATACAAGTGCTTCAAACTCCCTTTACAAGAGTATTTTGGATAAAAAGGCAGAGGCATACAAAACTGCTGGAATTGATTTGAAAAACGAGGCTGAAGTTGAAAAACATTTTAAGATTAAGGTTACAAACTCTGATGGTGAAATGTTAGCTGTTAAAGCAAACACTTCAAAAAATGGATTAGGTTTAATCTCGTTAGAAAAAACAACTCAATCAACCCCTGCTGTTTTTGAAGAAGAAGGCGATGTAACCAACACTGAAGGTACTAAGTACAAGCTAAAAGTTTCTGATTTGGTGAATAAGAAAGCTGAAATTACAGAAGTAGAAGGTCTTTTAGTGAAGCCTGCGACAAATGCTGCTAGTGGGACGTTAGCTTTAAAAGCAGATGTAAGCAAAGGAAACCCAGTAGGTTCTCCAGTTTACAATGAAAAAGGAAATATTATTGGGATGGTTACAGGAACAGGGGATGCTTTGACAATTGTTCCTAGTGGCGGACTCCAAACATTTTTGAATAACAATGGTGTAAAATTTGATACTCGCATCACTGCTGAAAAGAAACGTGAAGCAAAAGAAAAAGAAGAAGCTGAAAAAGCTTTAAAAGATGCTGAACGCGCATCTCTCACTACAAAAGCTCTTGAAGAAGCTATCCAAAAAGCTGAAGCTGTCAACGGTTCAGACTACAAAAAAGCTGGTTATGAAGCATTGATGTCAGCAGTTGGTGAAGCTAAGAAGATTTTAGAAAACGAAGACAAAACTCAAGCAGAAGTTGATAGTGCAGAAAAGAAAATTAACGATGCGTATTCAAATTTAGAAGAATACACTTTACTTGATAGGTTAAAACTTCCTTTAATTATTGGAACTGCCGTTATTCTTTTAGGTGGTCTTATTACTTTCATTATCCTTAAAATCAAAAAAGGTAGAAAAGTAGCAAAACCAAACAAGAAAATGCCAGTAGCTACACAACAAGAGGAAACGGACTTCTCCGAAGAGTTGCGTCGAATGGACGAAGCTGATTTAGGTAGTCAAAGACAAGCTGTTCAACGTCCAACTTATCAAGAACCTGTCATGCAACAACGAAATTCAAATGGTCAGTATGAAGAAATGGATTATGGTTTGGATGTGACAGCTCAAACTTCTCACGCTGGTTTAAGAACAAATAATACAAACATTCCTGGCATTAAATTTGCAGAAGAAAGTCCAGATAGACCAATTGATTTAACAAATCAACGTTACGGACAACCAGATTTATTAGAAGATGGTGGAGATGAGACTACCATTCTAGGCAGAACCCCATATTTGGTTCGTGATGATGACGGTCATCAAATCCCATTACGTCACGGTTTCATTATTGGTAAAGAAGTTAATAAGGTTAATTATGCCATTAAAGGAAATCCATCTGTAAGTAGAGCGCACGCTGAGTTTGCTTTGGTTAATGGGAAGTATCATGTTCAAGATTTACAATCTAAGAACTATACTTACTTAAACGGAAATCAATTGCCATCATATCGTTACGCAGAATTAAATAATGGCGATAAAATTCGTTTGGCAAATGTGTCTTTCACTTACTATGAGTAATAATTTGAGATAAGGGGTTATCATGGTATTAACTGGATTTAAAACCGATGTAGGTATCAAAAAAGAGGTGAATCAAGATTCGCTGATTATCAGGAAAGCTATGACTGAAGTTGGCGAAGTTACCTTTATTAGTGTATGCGACGGCATGGGTGGGCTTTCCTTTGGAGAGCTTGCTTCTGCCGAAGCTGTAAATGTTTTAAACAGTTGGTTTGACGAAGATTTGCCAGAATTGTTAATGGAAGGTATTTCTGACCAATCGTTTAAAGATAGCATCTCACTACGCATAGAAGAAGCTGATGAAAAGATTTCTCAATATGGCAGAGAACACAATGCCGATTGTGGAACAACAATGACTGCTATTTTACTCTATAACGGTCACTATGCTACTGTAAATGTTGGAGATTCAAGAATTTATAAACTCTCTTCAAAGAGAATTGAGCAATTGACCCATGACCAAAGCGTTGTTCAACAACTATTAGATAGTGGGCAAATTACTGTTGAAGAATCCGAAACTCATCCGCAAAGAAGCGTCCTTCTTCAATGTGTGGGTATTGGTGAGACGGCTGTTCCAGACTTTACCTTTGGTTCTTATGAAGAAGGGGATGTTTTCTTTGCTTGTAGTGATGGATTCCGTCATAAGCTAACAGCAGACGAAATGTATCAAGCATTATATGCAAATCGAAGAACAGATATTGAAGATATTGAAAATGTTCATGAGCGCAAAAAAGATTTAGTTGACCGTCTTGAATATTTAATAAAAGTTGTTAAAGAGCGTGGCGAAAGAGATAATATTACCGTAGTAGCCTGCGTCGTTTAAAGGGGGTTTTAAATGGTTGAGCAAAAAGCATCGCAAGGATTGCGTTTAGGCTCGTTAATTGATGGAAAGTATAAGGTTATTGCAAAAGTTGGTAAAGGTGGGATGTCAACCGTTTGGTTAGCTATGAACATTAAGACCAACAAGAACTGGGCGATTAAGGAAGTTCGTCAAACTGAGAAAAATGATGTTGCTTTAGTTAAACAGAATTTAATGACTGAGATTGAAATTCTTAAAAAGCTCCAACATGAAAACTTGCCTCAAATCATTGATATTTTTGAAAAGAACGACACCTACCTCATTATCATGGATTATGTTGAAGGACGAACTCTAAAAGCTATCATTGATGAAAAAGGTGAACAGCCTCAAGAAGATGTTGTTAATTGGGCAATTCAGTTATGTTCAGTTTTGGATTATCTTCACACGCGCAAACCAGCTATTATTTATCGAGACCTAAAACCAGGAAATATTATGTTGCGTCCAGATGGTCGAATTGTATTGATTGACTTTGGTACTGCACGAGAATACAAAACTGGACAAGATGAAGATACAACATCTTTGGGTACAAAGGGTTATGCTGCTCCTGAGCAATATGGGGGTGATGGTCAAACAGATGCTCGGACAGATATTTATAATTTGGGTGCAACGATTTATCATTTAGTAACTGGTAAAAACCCTAACAAGCCTCCTTATGAAATCCGTCCTATTCGAGAGTGGAATCCTAGTCTATCAACAGGGTTAGAATCTATCATTTTAAAATGTATCGCCAATAACCCAAATGACCGTTATCAAAGTGCCAAAGAACTTAAATTTGCTTTGGAACATTATAAAGAATTAGAAACTAGTTATATCAAAGGTAAGAAAAAGGCAAGTGCCTTGTTTTATACAACACTTTGTTCTGCAATCCTTTCCTTTGTTGTTAGTTTCGGTTTGAATACTTATGCTAATTCAATTCAGACTAAAAATTATGAAGAGCAACTGCACCTAGCAGCAAGTCTTCCTAATGAAGCTGAACAAATTAAAGCTTATCAAGAAGCTATTAAGTTAAATCCAGAAAAGGTAGATGCTTATGAAGCTTTGTTAAATAATGCTTTTCTTAAAGACGGAAAATTTTCTCAAGAAGAAGTCAATAAAATGACTGAAATCCTAGGGTTTAAAGGGAAGTCAAGCGACGAAACAATTGAAAACAAGCTAAAAAATAACAAAGAGGCTTATGATAAATTCGCTTACGATATGGGATTAGCCTACTTCTATTACTATGGCGAAGATGGGAATAAACAATTGTCTCAGCCTTGGTTTGACATTGCAAAACAAAGCAAGCATTTGTCCCCTTCTCAAATTGAAAGGGCAAAACGCTTTAGTCAAATCGCTGATTATAACATGAGAATCAACCTAAAGAATAAGGCAGGAGATAAAGGTATCTCTTATAGTGATTATTGGGATGATATTGTTCTGTTAGCTTCTGGAGATATTGCTCATGACGACAATTTGAAGACTGCATTAGTAGTTTATAAAGAGTTAGTGGCTCAAATTTTACTACATGCAAATGACTTTAAAAACGCTGGTATCAAACAAGATGTAATAGAGTCAGAGCTTGAAATGGTTAAGTTAAGACTGGCAGATATTGTTAAGATGGATGATTTTGATTCAGATTTAGACCAAGAATTAGTGAATCAAATTAAACAAAGCTTAGAAAAAGCACGCCAAGCAGTTGATTATGCTTTTGCTGATTAGAAAGGAGCTGTCGAAATGGCTGAATATATTGGACTTTTAAAAACGGCATCTTTCTTTGTGGCGGTGCTTGGATTTTTACTACTAGGTTTATCTGCTTTTATTGTTTGGAAATTTGATTTGTTAGACTATTATCGCTTCAAATCAGGTAAAGGCAAGAAGAAAACTGCTGATGTCGAGAAGTCTAAGACTGTTTCTCAATATTACTCAGAAACTCTTGATGAGAGTGGAAGTCATGAAATTATTAACCAAGAATATGGTCAAGATAGTGGCGACTTAGGTGATAATATTACAATCGGCAGAAATGCCAAGGGAGAAGTTCAGCAAGTTATTGATAACGAAGTTGTTGACTTCACTCTTAAAAATAGGCAATCATCAATTCCTTTACCTGAAGGGATAGAAGAAACTACACTCTTAGGTCAAAACGAAGATTCCACTCCAAAACTATATGTTAATACTTCTTCAGGAAATGTAGAAGAAGTTTGTGAAGTTTATGAAGATGACCAAGGGATTGATGAAACAGATATTATTCCTTTGCCAAAACCTGAGTCGAGTGAGATTTATGAAAGTGATGCTAACTTTGATGAAACAGACATCATGCAAATTCCTCAAACAGATGAAAACGAAGGAAGCGATGAAACTCAACTCTTAAATGAAAACTTAGATGAAACTGATGCGATTAGTATAGAACCTGTTGTTGAAGTTACTGAAGTTACAAATAAGGAAAATAACAATGAAGAGTTTGATTTGCATGTTAGAACCAAAGAAGCCTTCTTAGGCAGGAAGTTGACAGCAGCAGAATTGACTCTTGAAAGATTAGATTTTTCATCTTCAACAGCTCCAGTTATACCTAAAGAACCTAAAGAGGAAGTAGTTATTTCTACACCTCCTCAAGAAAATGTTACGCCTTCAGACAGTGACGAGACAGAGTTATTGCAACAAAAAGAAGGAGACAAACAAACGGAGTTGGATGGTTCTGATGAAACAGAAGTGTTGACTCAACCTTCTAATATTCAAGTTTTTCAAGAAGATGATGTAACAGAAGATTTAGCTAAAGAGCAAGAAAATTCTGTTGTGGATAGCGAAGCAACAACCTTATTTGTAGATGAAGATGGAGAGGGTGAAACGACTGTTTTATCTCAACCAAATAAAGAGCCTCAGTTATCTACAAAACTTTGGGGAAGGCAAACAACTACATTTGAAGTACCAAAAATGGAAAACAAAGTCTTTACAACAATAAAAAGAAAGAAATAAGACGGAAAAACCGTCTTTTTTCTTATTTTTGTGATATAATTAGATAGTATAGTTTGCAAAATGTCAACGTTAGTTACATAAGCACGAAAAAAAATATGAAAAAGAGAGGATAAAAATGTCTTACAAAACTTACAAAAGGGTTCTTTCTGGTTCTTTAGGGGCTGTTTTAGCAACAACATCTGTCATTGCCCCTGCGGAAGCTTTTGCAGAAGAAAACAACAGCTCTTCTAGCACTGAAGAATCCACTGCAACCCCTACACCTGCGCCTGCGCCAACTCCAACTCCAAGTGAGCAAGGCGGTGGTGGAACTTCATCACCTGCAAGCGAAGAAACAGGAACGCCTGCAACGCCAACTCCTACACCTGCACCTGCGCCAACTCCAACTCCAGAAGTTAAACAAGAAGCTGAGTTTAAGTTGGTAGATGAAACAGGGACTCCGATTACTGACTTAACAGGACTTGAGTTTAAAATGACTGCTCCAGATGGTTCAGTTGTTGATGGCGATTTGGAAAAAAATGGCGATGTTATTAAATTCATTCCTAAAGCAAAAGTAGATGAAACCACTGTATTTAATTACACAATTAAATTGCCTGGGTATGCTGATTTCACTGGAGAGCCAATTACTTTTGATGAACTAAAAACAACTTTGCCAGTTTTAGTGTTGGACAGTAGAAAACCTGCTGGTGCAGATATTACGTTCAATTACGACAAAGCTATTCCACTAACAAAAGCTGATTTTAAGTTCACTAAAAAAGATGGACAAGAAATCAATTTATCTTTAGTAGATGATGAAGTTGGTCATTTCAATTTATCAACTCTTAAAGAGGGAGATGAAGTATCTTACGTTATCAATCACGAAGGATACAAGAAAGTTAAAGGTAGTTTCAAAGTTGCAACAACTGCAATGGAAGAAAATATTACTTTAACAAAATTAGAAGAAGCTTCTAAAGATAAAGAAATCAACAAAATTTATGGGGATACAGCTTTTAACCTTAAAGATTTGTTAGAAATGCCAAATGATTATGACGGAAATTTAACTTATACTATCGAAGAAGGTAATTCAGTTATTTCCTTAGATAGCAACCAAATGGCTACGATTTCTAATGCAGGAAAAGCTAAAATTCGTGTAAAAGCTCCTAAAACAGACAACTTTAAAGAAGTTGACTTTGTTGTTACGGTGAATATCGCTAAGAAAAATCTTGGGAAAATCAACAGTAGTATGATTGACTGGGGGAAAGCTGAAAAGACCTTTGACGGCAAAGACGAAATAAAGGTAAAAGGTGTTTTAAATAGCAAGGCAGGACTAAAATCAGGTGATGAAATTAAAGTTTCTGCTACATTGAAAACTAGCACTTCGTCAGTTGGTACTCACGAAAGTCAAGTTAAGAAGCTAGATTTCTTAGGAAATACAAGTAACTATACTTATGAAGCTGATGTAGAAAAAGGACCTGATGTTACCATTACAGCCAAGAACTACAAAGTCTCTTTGAAAGATATTTCTGTTCCTTATGGTTCTCAAGAATGGAAAGATTTAGTTGCAGGAAAAATTCCTGAGAACTATAAACTAAAAGATATTTTAGACTTCCAGACAAACTTTGATTTGGAAGAAGAAAAGGCTTATTTTGAAAACTTAGATATTAAAGATTTCCTTGAGGTATCTGTTAAGAAAGATAAGTATATGGTCGGAGAAGTCAAGGACAGCTTGACCTTAACTATTAAAGATGTTCCAAACGGTAACTTTAAATTCGCTGCTGATAAATTAACAGCAAATATCACCATCAAGGAAGATGAACGTTCTTCTGAAAATTTATGGTCTCATATTTCTATTGATAATGATTCGAGCAAGAACATTTACCAAAAAGATGGAATTACATTTATCAAGCCTGGTGGGCATATTGGATTAAACTTACAAGAAGATTCAGGTTATAATAAAGTAAATATTAGAACAACAAATCTAGGAACTAATGAATACTCTGATAAGATTACTATTCCTGAAACAGTTGTATCAAAAGATGTCATTGGGAAGTTTTATCTTTCGCATACAGAAAGTGAAGCGACAAAAACAAAAGAATATGACCTCCCTGACACATTTAAAGTTGATGCCGATGCCCCTGTAATTGATTTTGTTGATGGTTCTAAGATTTTTGCAGCTATCTTTAACGCTGGAACAACTACCTTCTCAGATGCAGACCAAGCAGTAAAATTCTCGAAAGCAAATAGTAAAGATGGCTATGTAATGACATTATCTTCAAAAGATGATGGTAGTGGTCTTAAATCTTTGAAATATAGCCTTGTGAAAATCACTAGTGATGAAGATGCTAAAGCAAAAATCAAGGATGCTGTCTTTGCAGATGATACAAAATGGGAAGATGTTAAAAACAACGCTATTGCAGTTAAAGGTGCTGACGAAGGATACTATATCGTTATCGTAAAAGCAAAAGATAATGTAGGAAACGAATCTGTCTATGCTTCAAACGGTATGGTGTTTGATACAACAAACCCAGTTGTAAACATCAAAGATTTGTCATCTACAAATAACTATTCAACAAAAGACATTACTTATAAAGTAAGCTTAGTTGACCCTGTTACAAACGGTGTAACAACAGGTATTGCTAAAGCTGATGTTATCGTAAAAGCAAATGGTCAAGTTCTTCAATCTGACAAACCAAATACAAACAGCTTTTCTCTAACGACTAAAGATTTGTATGGTGTTGATAGTATTGACACATTTACAAAATTTGACCTTGCTAAAGTTGAAAAAGAATTTGCTGGAACGATTGATGCAGATAGTAATGATATTTCCTTAGAAGTTATTGCTTATGATAATGCAGGTAATAAAGTTTCTTCAAATGAAATTACTGGTTTAAGAATTGATAAGTCTAAAGCTAGTGTGTCTGCAAAATATGATAGTTCAGTATTGAATAATGGGAAATATTCAGCTAAAAACCGACAATTGACAGTATCTATCACAGATAGGAACTTTGTTGAAAACAATGCTACTGTTCATTTGACAATTGACGGAGTTACAAAAGAATATAATATCCAAGACATCCGAGAAGGAAAAGTTAAGGGTATTAAATTAGTTGCTGATAAAGTGGATTCTCAAGCTGATAGGCAAGAAAAAGACTACACTAACGATAGGACAAATACTTATGTGTTTGAAATTGGTGGAGATGAAGTTGAAAGCCATTCTTATAAGGTAGATGTATCTTATTTCAAAAATGGAGAATCTGCTAAGGCTGTCTTTGAAGATGGAACAAACGAAGAATTTGTCATTGATAAGGTAGTTCCTGAAACAAGGGTTGCATTTACAGACGGAGTGAACTTCGATATTCCTGTAAGTACAGATGCAAGTTCCCCTACTTATGTCCGAAAAGGAATGTCAGCAGTCTTAGTTGTTACAGAAGATAACTTTGACCCAACAAGTGTCAATGTTTATGTAACTTCTAAAAATGCAAAAGGAGAAGACAAGTTTGCACACTCTAGCGAAGCTCTGAAAACTGTTAAGCTAGGAAAATGGACATCAGAAAACAACGTTCATACCTTTGTACTAGATGCGTTTGAAGAAGACTCAAATTATAGTTTAGCTTTAGAATACACTGACTTTGCAGGAAATACTCAAAAGACAGCGACATATCATTTCACAGTCGATAAGACTGCTCCAACAGGAACACTTAACGTTTCAGATGGAGGAAATACTACAAGTTACAACTCTTTATCTGACAAAGGAAGCTTTAGTCATGTTACTAAATCAGCAGTAGAAGTTGGACAAAGCTCTGATGATGAAACATCAGGTGTTGCGTCTGTTAAGTATTATCTATACCATCCATCTCTAGATGCTAAAGGTTCATTCGGTCTTCCTTCAGTAGATGAACTGCGTTCAGCAGAGTGGAAAGATTGGAATGGAGCATTAAGTCTTACAGAAGACCAACAAACAGTTGTTTATCAACGTATTGAAGATAAAGCTGGGAATGTGACTTATGTGAATACTAGTGGCGCAATCTTAATTGATAATACTGCTCCAACTCAACCACAAATCACATTTAACTCACAAGCTTCTGCTAACAATGTTTTTGCAGGGAATGTCTCTACAACTATCCGTGTCGAAGACCAAGTAAGTGGTGGAACATATTCAGGTTTGAACACTGTAACTGTTGAAGTCTTTAACGGTAGCACCGTTAGTCAAAGTCAAACATTTAATGTTGGTTTAAGAGAAGATAGAGTTCAAACTTTCAGCACAGATTTTACTATTGACGCTGGATTGAATAATTCAAATTCAATTACTATCCGAGTAACAAGTGTGGATTGGGCAGGAAATACTTCTACTTCTGAACAAAAACTTTCTATTGATACTGTTGCTCCTCGTATTGAAATTGTATGGGATAGCAATGATGGTCGCCAAGGTCGATACTACAATAGAAATCGTACTGCAACCATTCATATTTACGAAAGAAACTTTAATCCTAGCGCAACCTCTATTAACGTACAAGGGGGTAATGCTCAGATTAGTGGATGGAGTGTTAGTGGTGATGGTACTGACAATAGCGTAAACACTGCGACTGTAACATTTGCAGAAGACGGAGATTATACATTTACTGTTAATTCAACGGACTTAGCAGGAAACAGCGCTCAACAAAGTCATACTGAATTGTTTACTATTGATAAGACAGTTCCTACAATTAACGTTACATGGGATAAACAACTGGTCAACGGAAAATATGTGGCAGGTACTCGTACAGCAACTATTACCGTTGTAGAGCATAACTTTAATGCTTCAGGATTCACTGCTGACATCAAGGCAGCGCTTGAATCTCAAGGTATCCCAGCTCCTTCAGTTAGTGGTTGGTCTAGTAATGGAGATACCCATACTGCAACTCTTACATTTAGTTCAGACGGTGATTATAGCTTCAATTTGAACTTTGAAGACTTGGCAGGAAATCGCTCTAACAGTTATAGTGAAAATGAGTTCACAATCGACTCTACAAATCCAGCTATTGAGTTTGATGGAGTTGTAGATAGCTCAAGTAACAAAGGTGATGTTCGTCCGTCTGTTAAATTCTCAGATAGGAATTACGACAAATCAGGTATCACGTTAAGACTAAAAGGTTATCGTCATAAAGAAGTTGTTGTAACAGGTTCTTATAGCGAAACTGCTCAAGGTGGGGTAATTACATTAGATAACTTCCCTCACGATGCTGATGTGGATGACGTTTACACTCTTACAGCAGAAGCAGTTGACAAAGCTGGGAACAAAACGACAAAATCAATCACGTTTTCTATTAACCGCTTTGGTTCAAACTACTACTTCAGTGTTGATTCTGAAAAATACTTGGACAAATACTATCACAACAAAGAGAAAGATATTGTTATTCACGAAGTGAATACAGACTCTCTCAAAAATAAGAGTGTGACTGTTATCCGAGATGGTTCAGCAATCACATTAAAAGATAGTGATTACTCTGTTAAAGACGTTTCTACAAATGGTTGGAAGGAATATATTTACACGATTAAAGATAGTGTCTTTGAAAAAGAAGGTCGCTATGAAATTACGGTAAATTCTGAAGACCAAGCAGGGAACAAACAAAGTAATAAGATTAAAGACAAGCCAGCAAGTTTCATCATTGACAAAACAAATCCTTCATCTGTTGTAACAGGTGTTGAAAATGGTGAAATTTACAACGCTATCGACAGAGAAATTGGAATTTCAGTGTCAGATAACGTTCTTGCAAGTGAAGTTGAACTTTTGGTGGATGGAAAAGTCGCTAAAGTTTATCTAGAAAAAGAAATTGAAGAATCAAACGGAAATCTGAAATATACACTTAAAAACTCAAAATCTTGGCAAGTTATTCAGTTGAAGACGAAAGATGCTGCTGGTAACGAAGCAACATCTGAAGAAACAAAAGTCTTAATCACTCCTGACGTTGCAACAAGAACTTTGAATAGTATGTGGATGAAACTAACTGGTCTTGGATTTATTGTAACTTTAATCTCAGCAGGACTCTTGTGGTTCTTTATTAAGAAAAAGGATAAAGAAGAGCAAGAAGAGTTGGAAAATAACAACGAACGTAGATTATAAGACAAAAAGAGGGAAATTTTTCAAAAAATTTCTCTTTTTTTATTTTTTTTTATTATTTTTCATAATTTATGGCATACTAATATTATCGGAAGTTAATTTTTTACATTAACCTTTTGATAAAAGAAAAATTTTTAGGAAAGGAGTACAAACTAGATGTACTTACTCACAAACTTGCTTTCTAACGCTTACGGCTTAGGAAAAAAACAGGAAAAACTAATGAGAGCTGCTTTTATGGCGGTAGCTGTCCTTGCAACTGTTAAATTTGCTTTCCCTAGCGTTTTTGCAGGTCCAGAACTTGCTAAAGTTGTTGGAATGGTTCTTGGTATTATCTACGTTATCATGGTATTCGTAGGAATTTTCCTTTTGGTAACAAATATCATGTCATTTGCAACAGCCGATGCTGATAATGGACCTGCGAGGACAAAAGCAACGTATGGTATGGCTGGTGGTGGATTGTTGATTATCCTCCCTGCTGTATTGACAATGTTCCCATTTGCACAGTGGGTTACAGAGCAAATCCAAGACCTTATGAATATCTAAAAAAGGTTTTTGTAAAAAAAAGAGAGGAGAACTCTCTTTTTTTCTTGTTTTTGGAAAGATTTATGGCATACTAAAACTATATTGATAAAAATAAAAAAAAGAAA
>ERZ772961.721-NODE-721-length-12922-cov-5.382762_pt1 | contig 12922 bp, 10 predicted proteins | sample MGYA00580677_ERZ772961 | MGnify/ENA primary metagenome ERZ772961 (study PRJEB29015, sample SAMEA2738088) | human oral metagenome | biome: human oral; feature: human-associated habitat; material: saliva | place: China | collected 2227 ... | reverse complement strand
TCCATGTTGGGAATCACAAATTTAAGTTCCATATTTTTACCTATCCTTTCTTTTTATTGTTTGATAAATCTTGTTTGTTTGATGGTCTTAAAGGGAGGGGAGCGACCTTTTGATTCTTGATTTTCTGTTTTCATAAGTTCACTTCCTTTCAAATATTGGGTAAAAAAATAGACACCTCATTTTTTGAAGTGTCTACCTATTAAATATTCAATTTTATTGGAAGTATCTTTGTATCTTCACTTTTCAAGGATAAATCGTCGTATCAAAGCTCATTCATAAGTAGTAAATTAGTAGTAAATTGAGTGGTTTTGACCTTGATAAAGTGTGATAAGTCCAGTGTTTATGCGGATAATTAGATTTTTATACTGTTTTTAATTTCAAATATAACGAAACATAGTAATACATACCGATTATACATAAAATTGTATAAAATATCACCCTTTTACTGTGGCATGTGCCACACATGCCACGACAAAACAGGTCAATTTAGAACACCTGTAACATAGACAAAAAAAGAAAAGAGCCTTGCAACTGCTGTAGTTACAAGGCTTTTAGCTTTTCTCTATTTTTCTTGGTACCGCATCCGGGAATCGAACCCGAGATTCAGCCGTGAGAGGGCTGCGTCTTAACCTCTTGACCAATGCGGCATATATTCGTGTCACGAGTGCGACACGAATTAGTATACATAATATTTCAGAACTTGTCTAGTACTTTTTTCGTTTAACTAGGATTTTTTAGTTTCACTATTTTCCAGACTTCACTAACAAATCCTCGGCAGCAGCTCTCCGCCTGGAGGTGGCAGCAGCGTTTCAGTGCCTATTTCCGTTGTCATCACAACGTGACCAAGCATCTCTTTAGTCACCTCGCCTATTACCACCGCACCCTCTGTGTGGTCGGAGCTGTGCAGTGCCGCGAGTACAGCGTCAGCGGATTTTGCAGGGACGAACATAACCAGTCTACCCTCGCAAGCAAGATAGAGTGGCTCTAGACCGAGCATACCCGTCACACCAGCAACTTCAGGATTTACAGGAATGGACTCAGTATCGAGCTTGATTCCGACATCACTCTGGTCAGCAATCTCATAGAGTACAGTCCCAACTCCGCCGCGCGTCGCATCCCTTATAACGTGGATGTCTGGTGCGGCTTCAAGTGCAGCATTTACAGCATTCCAGAGTGGCGCACAATCGCTCGTCACATTCGCCTCCATGCCGAATCTGTCCCTCTCGAGTAGAATCGTGCATCCGTGACGGCCAACGTCTCCAGTCACGATAATCTTGTCACCAGGTTCAGCCTTTGCACCAGCTGGGTTAACGCCTTCCAGTATCTCGCCTACGCCAGTAGTCGTGATAAATACGCCATCCACCTGACCTTTGCCAGCAACCTTGGTATCGCCAGATACGATTGAAACACCTACCTCATGAGCCGTCTCAGCCATCGCCTTAGCGATGCGGTCCAGTTTCTCAATGGGGAAGCCTTCTTCTATTACAAATGCACAAGATATGTAGAGTGGCTTTGCGCCCATGCACGCGAGGTCATTTACCGTACCGCATATCGAGAGCTTTCCGATGTTGCCGCCAGGGAATTCTGCAGGAGATACGATAAATCCGTCCGTGGACATCGCCATCCTTCCAGTTGGAGGTGGCAGCACTGCCGCATCGTCCGCTGTTAGGTATTTGTTGTCGAAATATTTCTTGAAAATCCCACCGATCAGGTCATTCGTCTGCTTTCCACCTGCACCGTGCGCGAGGGTTATTGTTTTTTCCATATGTCGCCTCCGTATTTATAAAACGCCGAACATGCGCCTTCGCTAGAAACCATACACGCTCCTATCGGATGCTCTGGCGTACAGCCCTTACCGAATACCTTGCAGTCGTAAGGCTTGCATTTGCCGAGTAACACCTCTCCGCATCTACATGCTGGATTTGGCTTACCTTCTATCTCTGGAAGATTGAACTTATACCTAGCATCGTAATCGCGATACTCTGGCCTAAGCTCAACACCTGATTTCTCTATAACGCCGAGTCCTCTCCATTCTGAATCGCAAGGCTCCATGACTGTCTCGACGAGTTTTCTAGCCGCAGGACTTCCCTCTTCAGTTACCACTGCTGGATAGCAGTTTACTGCGAAAGGTTTGTTCTCTTCTATTTTCTTGATGATCGCCGCAAGTGCCGTCAGCACCTCGGATCCCGAGAAACCAGCGACCACTCCAGATATTCCGTGTTCATCACGGAGTTTATAGTATTCCTCCATACCAGTCATCGTGCTCACATGACCTGGATATAGAAATGCATCCGCACTGCCCTTGAGCGCAAGATAAGCGTTATACATCGTCTTGTTGGCTGTCAGTATCGAGAAATTTTCGATGCCCTGTGCCTTCGCTTCACGAACCGCCATCACGCTTCCAGGTGTTGTCGTCTCGAATCCAACCGCAAGAAACACGACTTGCTCATCTGGATGCTCCTTGGCATACTCGAGCGAGTCGAGCGGTGAGTATACAACACTTACCTTCGCCCCCTTGCTGCGAGCCCCTGCAAGGCTCATCTCCGTTCCGGGAACTCTAATCAGATCTCCGAAAGTCGTTATAGTCGCTTTCTTATCCAGCGCCAGCATCACGGCCTCATCGATATACGAAACTGGCGTAACGCAGACTGGACATCCTGGTCCTGAAATCAGCTCGATACTGTCTGGTAGAAGTCTCCTGATTCCGAGTCTAAAGATCTCATGCGTATGAGTTCCACAGACTTCCATGATTCTAAGCTTCGGGCCGTCGTAGGAGGTAACAATGTCGCGAGCTTTCTTTGTACTCTCGTTAATTGTCATTTAGTTCCTCCATGACCTTATCTGCCTCTGTCGCCTCATCTGCTGCAACTCTTGCAATGGCAAGACCCGCGTGCACCATCACATAATCTCCAGGAGCGAGGTCTGAAATCAGCTCCGCAGAAACCTTTCTCTTAACGCCGCCAGCATCGATGACAGCCATGTTATTCTCAATATTAGCAACCTTTGCTCTCAATCCCACGCACATATGTGCACCTCCGTCATTTTCTAATCTCTATATATTCTATACCCATGTTCAGTCATGTGACTGTACTATTTATTGTTCTTCTTATTGTTCTTCATCCCGAAGCGCCGCTATTCCTGCAGCTGCCTGGCCGAGCGCTATGCCACCATCATTAGTCGGCACAACTCCGTGCTTCAGCACCTTAAAGCCTTCTCGTTCAAGTCCGTCATCCACTAGCCTTAGAAGTAGTAGATTTTGAAACACTCCTCCCGATAGGGCAACAACGTTCACTTCGCACCTCGTACGCTGGTAGCAGCAAGCGATTACGATCATGTCTGCCAGCGCTTTATGGAAGAAGTATGCCAGCTGGTCAGTATCTTGATCTGCCAGACTCCTTGCAGCTAGTTCCATGAGCAAGGTGTCTGTGCACAGTTCGAACTGCTCTTCGTCGATATTCATCAGCCTGCCCTCGTAAGGCGCTAGGCTTATTCCTTGTGCTTCGGCGCGTTCAGCTGCAAACTGGAGCGCCATCGAGGCCTCGCCTTCGAAGGTGCTGGCTGACTTTATACCGAGCACTGCGCTTACTGCATCGAAAAGGCGTCCTGCGCTTGTAGACTTCACTGTATTTATATTATTGCCTAGCATGAAGTCGATGCTCTGCCTACCCTTTTCGTCTCCAAGCCCGAGTGTCTCTCCTATACGGTTTGCCGCCTCGCGTCCAAGCGCTGTGCTAATCATGGAGTAGGCAATCCGCCAGCCCTCCTTAGAGGCAATATCTCCGCCAGCATGTATAAACGGTGCAATACTGCCAACACGCTCGTATCCGCTCTCATCTCCAAGCAGGAATTCACCGCCCCAGATAGTTCCATCAGGTCCATATCCAGTTCCGTCAAAAGTCACTCCCAGAGCTGTTCCATCGTATTCATTCTCTGCCATGCACGATACCATGTGTGCATGATGATGCTGCACTTCCATAACTGGAACACCTTCTCTCTCTGCAATCACCCTAGCCATCTCACTCGTGTTATAGCCTGGGTGCATATCTCCCACTATTATATCTGGATGAATCTCTAGTAGCCTTTCCATACGAGTTGTCGCTGCTTCAAGTGCTCTCACACTTCTCATATCCGCCATGTCGCCTATGTATGGTGATGGATAAAAAAGCCCCTTATCGCCTAGGCAAAATGTATTCTTTAACTCTCCACCTATTCCGAACACCGCATGGGAGCTTTCACTCTTCGCTACTATTGGAAGCGGAGAATATCCTCTCGACCTTCTGATCATATAAGGCTTGCTTCTGTAAAATGCCATAACCGTATCATCCGCTCTTATCCGTATGTCCCTAGAGTTAGAAAGTATGATATCGCACATCGGCGATAGATACTTAAGCGCTTCCTCATCGTTCATGCATATCGGAGCTCCAGATGGATTTCCGCTAGTCATCACCAGCACATCAGATATTGGCTCATCGTCTGGATAATCGAAGAGAAGCATATGAACTGGTGTATATGGCAGCATCACACCTAAATTAGGATTATCAGGTGCTACAGATGCTGCGATTCTGGAATTGTGCCCTACCTGGATGTTGGTCTTAAGTTCTCCCTTTATATTGGAATCAGGCTCTGCCGAGTCAGCTGAATCGTGACGTTTAGGAATCAGTATTATCGGCTTTTGCGGGCCGGTAAGCAGCGGCTCCATCTCTGGCTCCAGTCTGCACTCGCGCCCGACCACTTCGAGGTCCCGCATCATCACAGCAAACGGCTTCATCGGGCGCGCCTTCAACCTTCTGAGGCGCTGGACCGCTGCTTCGCTTCCGGCGTCGCAGCAGAGGTGGAAACCGCCTATCCCCTTGATGGCGGCGATGCCGCCATTCCTGATAACAGCCCTGGTTGCAAGAAGCGCCGCCGCGCCATATGCACCCTCGGGGCGCTTCGAATCAGTTCCCATACCTTGTACGTCAGACTCAGAAGCCCTGCCCACGAGGGTGTAGAGCTCCGGCCCGCAGTCATTACAGCATACAGGCTGGGCATGATAGCGTCTCGAATTTATATCGGAATATTCGTCACTGCAGGCCTCGCACATCTGAAAACCAGCCATGCTGGTTTTCACCCTATCGTAAGGCATCGAATCTAATATAGTTAAACGAGGACCACACTGAGTGCAGTTTATAAACGGATGGAGATACCTCCTGTTATTCTTATCAAACAGTTCCCTTGCACAGTCAGGGCAAGTTGCTATGTCAGGCGATACGAATATCTGCCCATCCTCATGCTTGCTCTCTGCAATCTCGAAGCCAGATTCAGCTTCTATATCCATAGAATCATCCATTACCTTAACCTTGACGATTGCAGACCGCTCTGGCGCTTCTACTTCTATGGCATATACGAAATCGCTCAGTACGGACTCTTCTGCTCGCGCGATTATCTCAACGTAAGAGCCCTTGTTACAGACATTTCCAGATATGCCATATCTATCCGCAAGTCTGCTCACAAAGGGTCTAAAGCCAACGCCCTGAACTATTCCATAAATCCTAATTAATCTACATACCAATTGCAATCACCAACATCTATCTATTTCACTACATCTCCAGCTTTCTGCCAGTATTCTTCATCTGAGCTCGAAGAGTAAAGAGAAGCCGAGATAGCAAAGTGAGGAAGACTGAGGAAAGTACCCTTCCACCCTGGAAGCGCTCTCTTGATAAGGGGATCACCGATCACCATATCGTATCCTTCTGCATCTACGAGCTTCATGAGCTCATCCTCTTCATTTAACTTAGTATCATGCTCCTGACGAACCTCTTTGCTCATCATGAACCAGCTCGCAACATCTACGCGCTCTAGTGGCTTATCCTCGGAAGTCCCTATAAGCACGTCTCTAAGCGAATTTGCAAAAACCTGCTGATGCACTATCAGCACCTTCCTAGGCTCGTGCACTATGAGCTTGCGAGAGAACTCATCCGCACGATCCTGCGGCAGTGGATAACAAATCTCATATGGTACGCCATACTTATCCGATAGCCATCTCGCGGGCTTTACACCGCCAGGAGATACGACGATATTTCTATCCACATGTGCCGCAGCAGCCACCTCTTCTAGCGTATCATTCATGCCATAGATAACTAGGTTATCCACGCCCTGCTCGCGAAGTGCAGTCACCATATCTTCGTAGTCACCACTTCCGGGAGTGTCGAGCGGCGTAAAGCCTATTACTCCAACTCTCTCGGAAGCGTTACTCTTATCAATCTTACCTAACTTACCCAGTTTTCCTAGTTCTTCCAAGCTAATGGCTTTTTGCTCAAGACTGCCATTTGCGATGAACCTTGCTCCTGATCCATCTTCTTCATACAAGTAGTTCTTAAGTATCTGCAGAAACGCCCTACTAACACCTTCATCATACATGTCAATTCCATTAGTCTCGACAGGCACAACTGGCACCTCGTAATCAGTCTCCATGAGGCGCTTTAACGCTCTATAGTCAGTGGCGATAACTGCTGGTACTGGTGTCCCGATTAGACCGACAAATTTAGCATCTATATCTCCGAGTGCTTCCTTAGTCTTCTGGATGAGAAGCTCATCACGGCCGAGAATCGCATCTAGGTCACGAAGAGCTGCACTAAATATCGCACTCTTTTTCTTACCCCAACGCGGCTCATCGTATCCGCAGATATTTCCAACACATCCGCCAGCATCCATGATTATCAGCATACCGCCGTAGTGAAACAGCACAGAGACCGCTCCAGACTGATCTGGCGTAAACGGCGATAGATATTTTCTAAGCCCTTTCATCAGCGAGCCTCCTCTCTATTGCCTCTACAAAGTGCACTAGTCCCTTGTATCCAAACGGCTGAATCTCGTTATTCCAGTGCACATTTATCGACTCTGGATAGTAGAACTGTGCATCTATACCGATTGAAATATCAACCTTTTCCGAACCATCATAGTTCATCATGGTCGGCGACATAGTCGAGTACACCTTGAGGTCTGGATTGTAACTAGCTAGTTCTTTGATAAAAGGGAAGTCATCTTCGCTTATATTCGCAAACACCGACTTAACGCGTAGTCCCAGCTTCTCAAGTGCTAGCGCCATCTCTATTGAGTTTCCGTTTACAACCTGTCCTATTGCAAATGTCTTTCCTTCACACAGCTGCCGAAGTCTTAGGCATGCATCGCTAGCCTCACGGAAGTATTCCGAATCGTCGATTTCTACTCCGAGTGCCGAAGCGAACAGTGCATACTGGCGCTGTATTCTATCTATCTCATACACCCTAGTCAGCTCAATGTAAGGAATATCGAGCTTTGACTCAAGTGTGAATGCTGCTTTTCTAGCCTCTGGATGAAGTATGATATTGAAATCTGCTCCGCCCATCTCCATGTACTCTTCGAGGGTTTCTTTTCTCCCTACCTCGTGTATGGTCTTGATTCCCATCTGACCGAGGATGTCATAAAGGTCAGAATCGTCCTCGAGATGTGTAAAATTACCGAGCAAATTAACGGTCCCACCTGTCGGCTTTCTCTTCTCAAGCAGCGAGTAAATCGCTTCTCTTACAGCTACCATCGGTGGGTTCTTGCCCTCGCGCATAAGCGCATACATATATGTAGGAACGACATGAATTCCCGTGCGTTCCTCAGCCTTTCTACAGACACGCTCTAGATCAGTTCCGAGAAGCGCATCGACGCATGTGATGCAGATAACCACAACCTTAGGCTTCACTTCACAAACTTCATAGATCTCCTCGATAGCCTGCGGTATATCGGATAGATGTCTACCTGTGACGAGGTCATTTTCACTCATCTGAAGGAAAAACATCCTCTCACTATATCCGCCTTCGTCCGCCAAAATCGTGGTATTACGGCCACAGCAAGCTGGTGCAACCACGAGCATTACCGATTCTGGTATTACTACTCCTGCTCTCTTAACGCCAAATCCCTGCGCACCTGGTGAATTGTACATCAAGGTCGCCGGTGAGCTATACACGAGATGCTCGTTGCTCACTAGCTCGGTCGGAATACTGCCAGCCTCAGCGAGCGCTCCTATTGTCGTGAAATAAGTGTCTCTCGCCATTACGAATTCTCCTTAATCAGGTAGTCTGCTAGGGCAAAGAATCTCTTTGCAATATCGGAATCTGGATTGCCCTCAATCACGGTCTTGCCCTGATCTTCCCAGTCTATGATCTCCTGACTGCGAGGGATCTCTCCTACGATTGGTATTCCTGCTTCATCTGCAAAAGCCTGCACCTTCTCCGTCTCATTCTCGACATTGCGGTGGTTGAGCACCACACCCTTCACCTTGGCATATCCACGGTCTGCAAAATTATCTACAGCCGTCTTAATATTATTTGCCGCATAGAGAGCCATCTTTTCACCCGAAGTTACGATGAGTATATCCTCTGCAAAGCCCTCTCTGATAGGCGCAGCAAATCCTCCACAGACTACGTCACCGAGCACGTCATAAAGGACTACATCGGGATTGAATCTGCCAAAAACATCTAGATCATCTATTAGATTAAAAGTCGAGATAATACCTCTACCCGCGCATCCGATGCCAGGTGTTGGGCCACCAGTCTCGATACATTCAACTCCTCCAAATCCAGTTTTAACCATCTCGTCAATAGTCGGTTCATCGTCGTTATCTCTCATGAAGTTCATAACCGGAATTAGCGGATTGCCACCGAGAAGGTTGATCGTCGAGTCAGCCTTTGGATCACATCCAATCTGAACCACCTTATATCCCTTAACTGCAAAGGCTGCTGCGAGATTCGCAGTTACTGTCGATTTTCCGATACCACCCTTACCATATATTGCTACCTTAATCATTTATCCCCCTACACAAAAAGACTTCAAACCACACAGGTAGAAGTCTCCGAAAACAAATTCATACCACTCGGGACACCTTGTGGTTGGTCTTCATTTAATTAATTAAAATTATACTATCGCAACAGATTGTGCGCAATAAAAGGTATTTTAATCACAATCGTTTACATTTTTTTGAGTGACTGATAAAATATTTTAAATACATTTTATCTCTTTATACCTATTAAAAAGGTGTGAATTGATGAGGTGAAATTTATTTTTTAGGAAGTATTTCTCAATGAAAAGAATTGCAATATACGGAAAAGGCGGAATTGGAAAATCCACTACCGTCTCTAATATGTCCGCGGCACTCGCTGGAAAAGGATATACGGTCATGCAGATTGGGTGCGATCCGAAAGCTGATTCCACGATTAGTCTTCGCCAAGGAAGGAATCTCACTCCAGTTCTCGATACTTACAGGGATAAGATCAAAGACATTCAGCTTGAAGATATGTATACCATCGGCTATAACGGCGTTATCTGCGTGGAAGCTGGTGGTCCAACTCCAGGCATTGGCTGCGCTGGACGAGGCGTTGCTAAGGCGCTAGATCTGCTCAAGCAAAAGAATTTCGAAGAAGTGCTCCATCCCGATGTCGTCTTCTACGATGTGCTTGGAGACGTAGTATGTGGCGGTTTCTCGATGCCACTTCGCAAGAATTATGCGGACAACGTATATGTCATCTCTTCCGGGGAGCAGATGGCGATATACGCAGCTATGAACCTCGGTCTAGCGATGGAAAATTTTAAACGCAGAGGTCACAACGGACTCTCTGGAATAATTGCCAACAAGCGCAATATCAACGGTGAAGATGAGAAGCTTCAGACACTCAGTGAAGACCTCGAGTGCCCGATAGTCGGAACTATCGAACACAGCATGGTGGTTAAAAGAGCATCTGACGATGCCCTCACTGTCGCCGAAGCTTTTCCCGATGACCCGATGGTTGACGTATATACTAAGATAGCGATGGAGATTATAAATAGGGACTAATATGCTGATTGATTTACACAAACCCGATATTAATAAAGCTAAGGTGAAGCTTGGAGACCTCGATACCCTGGCTCCTTTCCCACGCAAACTTGAATACTCATGTCCTTCGCGCGGTGGCTGGACTATCGCGCATACACCGATGATTATTCCTGGCTCGCACATGATATACATCGGAGCGTCAGCCTGTCTACGCGGCGTGGTTCTCTCTGCCGCCGAGTATGAGGGGCTGGATAGATTTTCGATGGTACTCATTGAGGAAAAGGATATTCTTAGTGGCAACATGGAAGAACTTTTTATCGATGGTGTTACCGACATACTGAATAAGCTTGATCAGAAACCTACGTGCGTGCTCCCTTTTACAGGCTGCATTCACTACTTCTTAGCCACGGATATCGAATATATATATGACGAACTTTCGGCTCGCTTTCCAGACATCGACTTCATCTCTTCGCAGATGACGCCGACTATGAAGATAAACGACCACACACCTGAAGAGGACATGTGCCGCTCGATGTATCTGTGCATCGAGGAACAGCCTCTTAATGATAAGGTCGTTAATTTCATAGGTGATAGTTTTCCGATTGACAGGTCTGGCGATCATATGAAGCTGCTGCATGATAACGGTTTCCGTACTCATGATCTCGCTTCAATCGATGATTACGATGAGTACAAGGCTATGGGCGAGAGTTTTCTCAATATCTACTCCCTTCCTATCGCAAAGTGGTCCACTGAATGCCTTGAGGAGAGGCTCGGTCAGAAGAGACTGTACATGCCGTACACTTACGACTACGATGAGATTGACCGTGATATGAGTGCGCTTTCTAAGATTATCGGAGCTCCTACTCCTGATTTTGTATCACTTCGGGCAGAAGCTGATGAAGCTCTAAGAGATACACTTTCTGTTATCGGAGATGCACAGATTGCTATAGACTTCATGAGCACGCCACGCTTTTTGAGCCTTGCAAAGCTCCTGCTCTCACGCGGCTTCAACGTAACTGAGATTTATGGAGATGTTCTAACGCCAGATAGCAAAACTGATCTCGAGTGGTTTCAGCAGAATTATCCAGACATTCCGCTGATTGCAACTCAGGATTTCCGTGCCCGCTTCTACCCTAGGGACGAAGCAAAGGACGGCAAAGTGCTTGCGATTGGGCAGAAAGCTGCGTATTTTACAGGAACTAACCACTTCGTAAACCTGATCGCCAATAATGGTTGGTATGGATACGATGCTATTAAAAAGCTCGCAGCAGAAATGATCGATGCGTTTAACAACGAAAAAGACACTAAATCCATAATTCAGGTTAAGGCTTGGGGGTGCTCGGCATGAAGCAAGTAGCTAGAGTTTTATCCACATACTCTGCCGATTTATTCGGCATCTGCTCGGTCCTATACGAACTGGGTGGCCTCGTTGTGATGCACGATGCATCCGGCTGTAATTCAACATACAACACGCACGATGAGCCGCGTTGGTATGATATAGAGAGCATGATTTACATATCGGGACTCATTGAAAATGACGTAATTCTCGGAAACGACGAGAAGCTCATAGGCGATGTAATTGAGGCTGCACAGGAAACTAATCCTAAATTCATCGCTATCTCCGCTGCGCTGATTCCACTCTTTATGAGTACGGATATGAAGGGAATCGCCCGCATCATCGAGAAACGCACGGGAATACCGACATTTGGATTTACGACTAATGCGATGGATACTTATGTGCTAGGCGGTAACATGGTATACCGTGAATTCCTAGATAGATTCTGCCCTGCACTTGATGGTAGCCAAGCTATATCTGATTCATCTTCCATATCCGTAAATCTCCTCGGCGTATCTCCGCTTGACTTCTCGATAGTCGGAAACGTTGAGGCTCTAAAGGAGTATTTTAAAGATTGTGGTATCGAGGTCAATTGCTGCATGACGATGGGCTGCACTCTTTCTGAAATGGCAGAGGCTTATAAAGCTGATGTCAATGTCGTCTGCTCATCTCTGGCACTTGACGGTGCGAGAATACTCAATGATAAGTACGGAACACCTGCAGTTCTGGGACTACCTACGGGAAAGACTGCTTGCTGTGAACTCGAACAACTTATTAGGCAGTCTGCATCTGACGGTAAATCACGTCTGCTCGGCTCAGCCGATGAGATAACCTGTATCCCACCACTTGAACATGCAAAATCTAGCTTCACACTTAGAGATAGAGCCAAGGGTGGCACCTGGATTATCGGAGAAGCGATTAATGCAGCAGGCATACGCTATACGCTGGAGCACGACCTTGGAATTACTGAAGTTCACATACTATGCCCTACTCAGGTAGATGCTCATATGCTTAGAGATGGTGATGTTATGGTGCGCGACGAAGCTGACATAGAGAAGGTGCTAAAGGGTGCAAAATGCGTAATCGCAGATCCTATCTATAGACGAATTCTGACGAGAGATGAAAATGGTAATTTACCGCACTTCATAAATATTCCTCACGAAGCTTATTCGGGCAGGATGTACAGGAGTCATATCCCGACCTTCATCGGAACAGGCTTCACAGATTGGCTGACTTCTAAGGTCAATGCTGATCAGGATTCCATCGGTATCAACGACATAATGCGGATAAATGTGCCATACAAAAAGGGATAAATATTGGGGAAACAAAGTAATATGAAAAAAAGACTTTTGATTGCACTTGCTGTGGTATTATCACTGTCAATTGCTGGGTGCGGTAAGTCTGAGAAAAAAGCAGGACTTGCAAATAAAGATATAATCGGCATATGGCAATGTACCGCAGCGCTTGAATCAATGGATTCATACTCAAAATCTGTAGTTGAAGGTGCTAATGATTTGCTGCCAGCTGGCTCTACAATGCAGTTCAAGATTGATAAGAAGAATATGCGTATCACACGCGAATTTGAACCTAGGGGCGTGTTCGTGTATGAACGGAATCATTAGTTATATATTTAAAAACGTAGCAATCGAAATTGAATGCTACGTTTTTTCTTATAACCGAATAAAAATTTCTTACCATCAACTTTTTTGATTAAAATTCCTCATCCTCTGCCAGCGCAAGCACAGCCTCAACAGCCCTATGCCACTTAG
>ERZ772961.720-NODE-720-length-12938-cov-2.500349_pt1 | contig 12938 bp, 14 predicted proteins | sample MGYA00580677_ERZ772961 | MGnify/ENA primary metagenome ERZ772961 (study PRJEB29015, sample SAMEA2738088) | human oral metagenome | biome: human oral; feature: human-associated habitat; material: saliva | place: China | collected 2227 ... | reverse complement strand
TGTCGGTTTGTCAACTTCTTCAGAAATGATGATTATTGCCAGAGCAGTTCAAGGAATTGGTTCGGCTATTCTTGCTCCAACAAGTTTAGCTTTATTAATGGATACATATAAAGGGGATTTAAGAGTTAGAGCTATCTCATACTATGGAGCAACTGCGGGAATTGGCTCAAGTTTTGGACTTATTCTAGGTGGCTGGCTCACTTCGGCTCTTTCATGGCGTGTTGGCTTTTTATTAAATGTTCCTTTTAGTTTATTATTAATTATTCTAACTCTTGTTAATGTTCATCAAAGCGATATCAAAGCTAGCAAAATTGACTTTTTGGGAAGTTTTCTGTCAGTCCTTATCTCAGTCCTATTTGTTTTCGGAATTACGGTAAGTAATTTGTTCATCATTATCCTCTCATTCGTTTTAATTATCTTATTTATACTTTGGGAAAAAAAGTTAACTTATGCATTAATTCCTTTAGAATTATTTAAAAATAAAGTACGGACGGGTTCATATGTTGTACGCTTTGCCTTTATGATGGCAATGTTGACTTACTGGTTTATTCTGCCGCAGATTATGCAAAAAATGTATCATTTTTCACCATTGCAATCCGGACTTGCTTTTCTTCCTCTAACAATCGTAAATTTTATCGCGGCTCTTTTTCTTCCTAGATTAACTAGAGCATTAGGAAATAGTAAAGTAATGATCCTAGGACAAGTGATTTTACTGACAGGAATGATTTTGTCATTAGTTTCGCAACCAGAATGGGGATACTTCTATGCGATGATTTTTCAAATGATGATTATTGGATTAGGGCAAGGTTGGCTTCTTGCTCCGCTGACGGCAGCGGGAGTAGAAGAGGTCAGTCCAGAATTATCAGGAGCTGCATCAGGTTTGACAAATATGATGCATCAACTTGGAGGACCTGTTGGCTTATCTATTGTTGTGTTATTTAGCTCAAATATTGTTGACTTAAGTGCTTATTATCACTTGGTCATGGGATTCATCACCGTTTTTCTGTCAATAGGCCTTCTTGTCTTAATTTTTACTAGACCAGACAATAATAAAAAATAAAAGGAGAAAAAATGCAAACAAAATTAACATTAAATGATGGCAATGTCATTCCCCAATTCGGTTTGGGACTTTATCAGCTTCCAGAAGGAACAGAAACGCAAAATATTGTAAAAACTGCCTTGGAATTAGGTTATCGTCATCTGGATACGGCACACGCTTATCAAAATGAAACTTCTGTCGGTCAAGCAATTCAAGACTCAGAAATTTCAAATTCTGAAATCTGGATAACAAGCAAGCTTTGGCCTTCTGATTATGAGCATGCGCCAGAAACAATTGAACGAATGCTAAAACGTTTAAAAGTTGAACAAATTGATTTACTCTTATTGCATCAACAGGTTGGAAATTATCGAAAAGCATGGATTGCTTTAGAAAATGCTGTAAAAGAGGGAAAGGTGAAATCAATTGGAATTTCAAATTTTGATGGAGAAAGATTAGTTGATTTATTTAATTTTGCTGATATCAAACCGAGTGTCATTCAAGTAGAAACTCATCCCTATCATCAACAAGTAGAATTACGGGAATTTTTGAAACCTTATGGTACAAAAATTGAAAGTTGGTATCCTCTGGGACATGGCGATAAAAACTTACTTGAAGAAAAAATATTTAAAAAAATGGCTAAAAAATATAATAAAACAGTCGCACAAATCATTTTGCGTTGGCATATTCAAGAGGGAATTATTGTTTTTCCACGCTCAACGCAAAAAGAACATTTAGCAGAAAATATAAATATTTTTGATTTTGAATTATCCTGCTCCGAAATAAAAGAAATTCGTAAATTAAATAAAAAACAACCTTATTTTACGATGACCTATGAGGAGCAAGAAAAAAACTTTTTGTCATGGAAACTAGAAGACTAAAACACAGATTCTCACGCTTTTATGCAAAAGTGATATACTTTAGAGAGCTAGAACTTTTAAAACCAAAAATAAAATCAAGCCTAGAGGGTCTTGATTTTTTCTATATTTCATTGAAAAAAAGGAGAATGTGATGAAAAAAATTGCAATTATTGGTGGTGGAATAATCGGTATGACCTTAGCCAATTATTTAGATACTGATAAATTTGATATTAGTCTTTTTGATGATGAGAAAAATCAGGCAACTAGAGCAAGTGCTGGGATTATTTCTCCTTGGCTTTCTAAAAGAAGAAATAAAAAATGGTATCAATTGGCAAAAGATGGTGCAGCTTTTTTTGAAAAAATGAAAAATGATTTTGAGCTAACTGAAGATGTTTATGAAAAATGTGGTACTCTTTTTTTGCGACAAAAATCAGACTTAATTGAGTTAGAAAAGTTGGCAATTGAAAGAAAAAAAGAAGCTCCCGAGATGGGTGAAATTAAGAGACTCTCGGAGGAAGAAACTGTTGCTTTGTTTCCATTATTAAAACCTAGAGAAAGTTTATATCTTTCAGGAGGTGCAAGATTAGATGGAAAAGCTTACTTATCGTCATTAAAAAAACGAGCTCAAAAAAGAGGGGTCAAATTTTATTCAGAGCGGGCAGCGATTGCTCGAGCGTTAGATAAATGGCAAGTCATTCATGAAGGGGTGACGGAAGTGGTAGATGATTTAGTTTTATGCCCGGGGCCAGCTTTAAAAGAACTTTTGGAATCAATCGGAACACAAGTGGATGTCAAACCACAAAAAGGACAATTACTTTCGTTTCAAACGGATTTTGAAACAAAAAAATGGCCAGTTTTATTTTTAGAAGGGGCTGCAGATATCATTCCCTTTCAAAACGGTCAAGTTCTTTTGGGAGCAACTCATGAAAATGAAGAGGGGTGGGATTTGTCAGAGAGTCAGGAAGCTTTTGAGAGTTTGACAGAGGGGGTCAAAGCTTACTTATCGAATACAAAACTAATTGACTTTCCATATCATTATCGTGTGGGAACTCGTGCTTATTCTTCTGATTTTTCTCCTTTTTTTGGTCCGCACCCTGACTTTTCTTCATTAGCTTTTGCTAGCGCTTTGGGGTCATCTGGATTAACTACTGGTCCTTATATCGCCTATTTACTTGCCCAATATTTTAATCATCCAGAAATTTCTTGGGATAGTTCAAATTATCAAAAAGATATAAAAAATTATATTAATATAGAAAAAAACGGGCAATTAAAAGGCTTATTATCACACTAAAAAATTATGTAAATCATCAGAAGAAGAACTTTTGGTGTTTTACATAATTTTTTTATCAGATACATAATGAGCCAAAGTAACGAATTGAGTCAGGTTTTTTTGTCTAAAAATGATATAATAATTTCATGGAAAATACAGATTTGATTTACGGACTACATGCAGTCACGGAAGCTTTAAATGGAGACCTTGTCAACAAACTTTACGTTCAAGAAGATTTGCGTGGTAAAAATGTTGAAAAAATAAAAGAATTAGCACGGCTTAAAAAAGTTAATATTTCATGGACGCCCAAAACAGAATTAAATAAATTAACAGAAAATGGCGTTCACCAAGGCTTTATGGCAAGAGTATCCGAATTTGCTTATGCAGATTTAGAAAAGATTCTCCCAGCATTAGCCGAGAAATCTGATGCCACAATCCTAATTTTAGATGAGTTAACAGATCCTCATAATTTAGGGTCAATTGCTCGGACGGCTGATGCTACAGGAGTCGATGCAATTATTATTCCTAAACACCGAGCAGTTGGAATTACCCCAACTGCTGTCAAAGCTTCAACTGGTGCTTTACAACATGTCCCTATTGTCCGTGTTACTAATCTTTCTCAGACCTTGGATAAACTTAAAGCTGCTAATTTCTGGGTTTTTGGAACGGACATGGATGGCACGGTTTACAGTAAGTGGAATACCAAAGGCAAAGTTGCCTTGATTATCGGAAACGAAGGGCATGGAATTGGTCAAAATCTCAAAAAACAAGTTGACGAAATGATTACAATTCCAATGACAGGACACGTTCAAAGTTTAAATGCATCAGTAGCAGCAAGTGTTTTGATGTATGAAATTTTTAGAAATCGACTTTAAAAATTATGTTGAAAACTTTGATGCGTTTGGAATAATCAGAGCCCAAGCGTGTGACTAATCTGTCAGTAAATTCAAGAAAGTATCAGCAAGTTGAAACAGCAGAAAGGATTATTATGACTTTTCAAATCATGACAGACTCAACAGCAGATCTGAGTCCGTATTATATTAAAAAACATCATCTTACAGTTTTGGGAATGACTGTAACTGTTGGAGAAGAAACTTATGAAACTATAGGTGAAGCCGCATTAGATAATTCCACGCTTCTTGCAGCAATAAAAAAAGGGGCTACTGTCCACACGTCTCAAATTAATTCAGGCCAATTTTTAGAAGTTTTTAAAAAATTTGCATCTGCAGATGAAGAACTCCTTTATCTTGCTTTTTCGTCAGGACTTTCTGGGACTTATCAATCAGCTCTTATTGCTCAAGATATGGTTTTAGAAGAATTCCCTTCTGCAAAAATCACCGTTGTTGATACACTGGCAGCAGCTTCTGGAGAAGGTTTCCTTGTTGAAGAGACTGTAAAGTTGCGTGACTCTGGAAAAACACTGACAGAAACGCTTGAAGTTTTGTCAGATATTATTCCACGTTTACAAAGTCGCTTCATGGTTGACGACTTAAACCATTTGGCAAGAGGTGGAAGAATTCCTAAAGCTGTTGCTCTTGTTGGAACAATGGCAAATATCAAACCTCTTCTTGATGTTGACCCTGAGGGAAGACTTCGGCAAGTGACCAAAGTTCGAGGAAAGAAAAAAGCAATTAATCAACTCCTTGAAAAGAGTCTTGATGAGATGGATACAGCCTATCCCCGCCTACTTATCTCTTATTCTGGAACAGATGAAATAGCACAAGAAATTAAAAGACAAGCCATGCAAAAAAAAGGGATTAGTGATGTCGATGTTCGCCCACTTAGTCCAACAATTGTAACTCATACAGGTGATGGTACAATCGCAATTTTTTCAATAAGTAGAAAAAGTAGAGAATAATTCAATAAAAAACGAAAAAAATCACAGCTAAACTCTTGTTTTACTGTGATTTTATGTTAAAATAATTAATGAGTGTAATTGTATACAAAATTATCTGTACACTTACCTAATTTATTAAAAAAATATGAATCGTGATGTGTGAGGGAAAGGAGTCGCTTTTATGGCCAAAAGTGGACTTTATACAGGCGTAGATATCGGGACAAACACAATAAAGGTGCTTGTTGCTGAATACGTCTCAGGTGAAATGAATATAATCGGTGTCGGAAATGCAAAATCCGATGGCCTTAAAAATGGAATTATTGTAGATATTGAGAAGGTGGCACAAGCATTGCGTAAAGCTGTAAATGCTGCCGAAGAACGCGCAGGAATCACGATTGATAGAATTAACGTGAGCATCCCAGCGAATTCCCTCGAAATGGAACCTTGCCAAGGAATGGTTCCTATTGTCAGTGATACTAAAGAAATCACGGATAACGATGTTATTCAAGTTGTTCAAAATGCTTTGATGCGTGGGATTGTTCCTGAAAGAGAAATTATTGCTGTTGAAACGAAAGAGTTTACAGTTGATGGATTTACAGGTATTTCAGACCCTCGTGGAATGTTTGGTGTACGTCTTGAGATTCGTGGGGTTGTTTACACTGGACCTAAAACTCTTGTTCATAATATTCGCAAAGTTGTTGAACGCGCAGGATTGCTCGTTGACAATATTGTAATTGCTCCTTTGGCAATGGCACAATACGTGCTTACAGAAGGTGAACGTGAGTTTGGAACAATCATGGTTGATTTGGGTGCTGGACAAACAACAGTTAGCATCGTTAAAGAACAATCATTAAGATTTACACATACTAGCCCCGAAGGCGGCGATTATGTAACCAAAGATATTTCAACAGTTCTTAACACCTCTGTTTCTGCAGCAGAAGATTTGAAAGTCAACTATGGTGAAGCAAGTACAGAACGTGCTAGCCAAGATGAGTACTTCCTTGTTGATGTTGTAGGTAAAGAAGAACCAGAACAAATTACAGAATATTATCTTTCACAAATTATTGAAGCACGTATGACTCAAGTTTTTAATCGTGTACGTCAAGATTTGGAACACGGACATACTTCAGAAACTCCTGGAGGTTTGATTTTGGTCGGTGGAACTGCTGCGATGCCTGGTGTTGTTGATTTAGCAACAAAAATCTTAGGGATAAATGCTCGTCTTTTTGTTCCAGGCGAAATGGGATTACGTAATCCAGCATTTGCTCAAGTGATTAGTGTTGTTAATTACATTGGAAATCATATTGATATTTTAGTATCTCAAGCATTTTCTGGTGATTATACTTATACGACGACAGAAGAAACGTATGTTGCTCCTGTTCCAACAATTACACCACAAGCAACAACAGTTGCTGACGTAGAAAATGATTTCTACGTTGAACCTCAGGCACGTCCAGTAGTAGCTCAAAAAGCTTCTGAGCCTGAAGAAGAAAAAGAAGGTCTCGTTGACCGTGCCAAGAATTTCTTTGGCAATCTCTTTGATTAATCTGAAAGTAAAAACGGAGAAATAAAAACATGGAATTTTCATTTGATACAGACTTAACTTCTGGTGCTGTAATTAAAGTTATCGGTGTTGGTGGCGGTGGTGGTAATGCCATCAACCGTATGATTGAAGAAGGTGTTTCTGGCGTTGAATTTATCGCTGCAAATACTGACGTACAAGCATTGCGTAGCTCAAAAGCAGATACAGTTATTCAACTTGGGCCAAAATTGACTCGCGGCTTGGCTGGTGCGCAACCTGAAGTTGGTAAACGCGCAGCTGAAGAATCAGCTGAAACAGTATCACAAGCCCTTGAAGGCTCAGATATGATTTTCATCACTGCCGGTATGGGTGGTGGAACAGGTACAGGTGCTGCACCAGTTATCGCACAAATTGCTAAAGAACTTGGCGCTTTGACTGTAGGTGTTGTTACTCGTCCATTTGGTTTTGAAGGATCAAAACGTTCATACTTTGCAACTGAAGGAATTGAAGCCCTTCGTGCAAATGTTGATACACTTCTCATTATTTCAAGCAAGTTATTGATAAGAAAACTCCTTTAACTGAAGCTTTGCGTGAAGCTGATAATGTTTTACGTCAAGGGGTTCAAGGGGTAACTGACTTGATTACTAACCCAGGAATGATTAACCTTGACTTTGCCGATGTTAAAACAGTAATGGAAAACAAAGGTGATGCCCTTATGGGTATCGGTGTTGCGACTGGTGAAGAACGCGTTATTGAAGCAACTCGTAAAGCAATTTACTCACCACTTCTTGAAACTACAATCGAAGGCGCAGAAAATGTTCTTTTGAATGTTACTGGTGGTATGGATATGAGCTTGATTGAAGCACAAGATGCTTCAGAAATTGTTATCCAAGCAGCAGGTAATGATGTTAATATTATGTTGGGTACAGCGATTGACCCTAACCTTAAAGACGAAATCCGTGTAACAGTTGTTGCAACTGGTGTTGCTAAGGAAGATGCTGACGAAGCTTTGGGTTTGCAACCTGAACCACGTCGTCAACCTAACTTGACTCACAATTCTAATATGCAACATGCTCAAACAAGCCGTCCAATGCAAAGTCAACAACAAACGCAAGCGGCTCCACAAGGGCAAAATCAATCTTCTGCATTTGGAGATTGGGATATTCGTCGTGAAACTTCAACACGTCAAAACGTAAGTAACACACGTGATACTTCTTCAGTAACAAGTTTCGGCGGAGTTCCAACAACAGATGAAGATCTTGACACACCACCATTCTTCCGTAAAAACTAACCAATGACGATTAAAGAGAATGTTAAAAGAATACTGAGTAATGTAGATGCGGCAAAGGCTGCGTCTTCTTATTCTAATCAGTCAGTTTCAGTCGTCGCTGTGACCAAATCTGTTGATGCTAATCTTGCACGTGAAGTTTTTGAAAATGGAGTTTCACATTTAGCAGAAAATCGAACAGAACTTTTTTTGGAAAAATACGAAGCTCTTAAGGATTTAGAAATTACTTGGCATTTGATTGGTAATTTACAAAGACGTAAGGTTAAACAAGTTATTAATTATGTTGATTATTTCCACGCTTTAGATTCTCTGAAATTAGCTCAGGAAATAAATAAACGTGCTGAACACACCATTAAATGTTTTATTGAACTTAACATTTCTGGTGAGGAAAGTAAACATGGATTTTCTGTCAATGAACTTATGGAAATATTACCTGAGTTTTCTGAATTGGAAAATATTGAGATTGTTGGTTTGATGACAATGGCTCCGTTTGATGCGACTGAAAGTGAATGTAATGACATTTTTGGACGAATGAAAAAATTACAAGTTGAAATATCCGAAATGAATCTTTCCAGAATTCCTTGTACTGAATTAAGTATGGGAATGAGTAGAGATTATGAGATTGCCATTAAAAATGGTGCAACTTTTGTTCGAATCGGTACTGAATTTTTTAAAAATCTATAAGTCTTAAGATTAACGTAAACAACGGAGGAAAATATGGCATTTAAAGATTGGATGAATAATCTACGTGATTATTTTGTAGAGGATGATGAAGAGTTCAATGAACCTGCACGTCCTGTGCAAGAATCTAGGCCAACGGTGGCATCTACGCCAAAACCAAAGGTTGAGGAACGCAAAGCACAGCCGGAATATCAGACTCGTCGTCCTGCACAATCAACTTCAAAAGCACAAACACAAACAGCAGCGCCAAAACGCGCTGGTTCAACATTCACAAAACCTATGCCTGAAAAAATCGTACAACAACAAACCGTTTCACAATCTCAATCAGTGGCTGCAACGGTTTCTACTATTGCAATTAAAGAACCACGTGCCTATGCAGACATCATGGAATCAGCACGCATCGTGAAAAACGGTGAATGTGTCCTTGTCAATTTTAAATTTATGGGTGACGCCCAAGCGCGTCGTTCAATTGACTTCATGACTGGGGTGGTCTTTACTCTTGATGGTGATATTCAAAATGTTGGTGGTCAAATTTTCTTGATGACTCCAGCAAATATCACAGTCGATGCAGCGAAAGAAATGTCTATCTTAGCTGGTCAAAATTTTGAAAGTTACGATATTTACTAATGCTTATTACACTTACAATAATAAATTGGCTTTTACGCTTACTTGATGTTTATTCAATTATTCTAGTTATTTACGCCTTAATGAGTTGGATACCAACCCTTTATGGAACTTGGTTTGGACGTATAATTGTTAAAGTTTCTCGTCCCTACTTAAGTTTATTTGAAAATTTACCTCTACAATTTTGGGGATTAGATTTTTCAATCGTTATTGCTTTTATTGTTTTGAAATTTATTCAAAGATTTATTGTTATTGTATTTAACGGAGTATTCTATTGATTACTGAAAATGTCTATCAACACTTTCAAGAAAAGGAACGGCATTTTATTGATCGTTGTTTAGAATGGATAAATCGAGTAGAAGAATCTTATTCGGTGATAAGTACATTTTTTCTTAATCCCCGAGAAGTGGATATTTTAAAAACACTGGCAAATAAGAGAAATGTTCAAATTTTTTCTAGTGAGCAACTAGCAAGAACGGAGTTAGCCAAAATAATTTTGGCGCCAGATTTTTATGTTCTTGACAGAGAAGACTTTGATATTTCTTTGCTTGAAATTAATTATGCTTCAAAATTTGTAGAACTTTCACATGCCCAAGTCCTTGGAACTTTTTTGGGACAGGCTGGTGTTAAACGGCAAGAATTGGGTGATATTATTGTTAGTGACAATAAAATTCAAGTTTTTGTAAGTAAACATCTTGTTGAGAGTTTTAAAGCAATTGAAAAAATTGGGCGAGCAGCGGTCAACATTCAAGAAATTTCTTTGGCAAACTTAGTTGAAGAAACAGATAAAGCTGTCAGAGAAGTTGTTCTTGTGGATAACTTAAGAGTTGACAAAATGATTGCAGTCGCTTTCAAAATTTCTCGCAATATTGCTACAAATATGTTAGAATCAAAGAAGGTTAAGGTTAATTACCTAGAAATTGATAAAAAAGATTTCTCTGTTGGTCTTGATGATTTGATTAGCGTTCGAGGTTTTGGGCGTATCAAAATATTAAGGATTTTAGATTTTACTAAAAAAGGAAAACAGAGAGTTGAAATAGAACTTATAAGAAATCGAAAAAAATAGATTCTAAGATGAAAATCAGATTTATAAGATTTTCTAAGGATAAAGAGGAGTGATTGATGACATTAAATAGTTTAGATGTTCAAAACAAAACTTTTAATCCACAATTTCGCGGCTTCAGTAAACATGAAGTTGATGAATTTTTGGATATCGTTGTTCGAGATTATGATGAATTCGCTCAAACAATTAAAGATCAAGAACGTGAATTAAAGGCATTACGCGAACGCGTGAAATATTTTGATGACATGAAAGATTCACTGAACAAGTCAATTGTTGTTGCTCAAGATGCTGCTGATAATCTTCGTGAACAAGCCAAAAGTGAAGCTGATACGCTTAGAATTAATTCTGAAAAAGAATCTGCTGATATTATTGCAAATGCAGGACAAAAGAGTTCTTTAATTATTGAAGCGGCTAAAAAAGAAGCTGGATTTATTTTGAATGCTGCTTCTGATGATGCTCGTAAATTAGTACGTGATACTGATGATTTGAAACGTAAAATGCGTCTCTATCACCAACGAATGACTTCAATTATTGAAAATCAACTTGCGTCTATTCAATCGGATGACTGGGCTGAAATTTTTAGGCCTACTCAAGATTATGCAATCAATCCTGAAGAAAAATTGCAATCAATCATTGAAGAACATTTGGAAAATGCTGAAACTACTTTGGCAAAAACCCAAGCAATTAAACCTTTAACAGATGAAGATATTGCACAAGCAAATGAAACATCTGATGAGTCTGAAACAGAAACAATTGTTTCAGAGGAAAGTGTTGTTGAAACTGAAGTACCTGAAGAAGTAAAAGAAGAAGTAGAATTTACTGATGAAGCTAATACTACTGATGATTTTAACGAAGAGTCAGCAGTTGAAGCTCCAAAAGCAGATGATTCAGAAATTTTTCCAGAATTAGATTCAAAAGCACCAGCTGAAACAGCTGAGGTTGATGAAAAAGATAATCAAGAAACAATTGATTTAAGCGAATTAAAAAATTAAAAATCAGACCAAGATAAGAAAAATATAATTCAAGCAAGCGAGTGATGATGGAAGACTCGTATTCCCTATTTTTCTTATTATCAGCTGATTGGACTTCTAAAGTTACTGACAGAATTTATTTTCTCAAAGAATCTTTAGAAAAATCTTGGGCTGAATGAAAAGTAAGTTCAAGCGTCTTGCACGTTACGCAAAAGAGTTTCTGTCAGTAAATTTTACTGACAGAAAAAATGAAGGTGGTACCGCGGTTTTTCGTCCTTTGCGAAAAATCGTTTTTTTTATTCAATAAAAACAAAATCGAAAGAAAGAAGAAAATATGAAAATCAAAGATACTTTGAATTTGGGGAAAACAGCTTTCCCAATGCGTGCAGGCTTGCCAAATAAAGAACCAAACTGGCAAAAAGACTGGGCAGACGCGACACTTTATGAAAAACGTCAAGAATTAAATGAAGGAAAACCTTCATTTATGCTTCATGATGGCCCTCCTTATGCGAACGGAAATATTCACCTCGGACACTCTTTGAACAAAATTTCAAAAGATATTATTGTTCGTTATAAATCAATGGCAGGTTTTCGGGCTCCTTATGTTCCAGGTTGGGATACTCATGGTTTGCCAATTGAGCAACAACTTGCTAAAGCAGGCATGAAACGTAAAGAAATGGATTTGCTTGATTATCTTGAGGAATGTCGTAAATACGCGATGAAACAAGTAGATATGCAACGTTCAGATTTTAAATCCCTTGGTGTTCTTGCTGATTGGGACCGTCCATATTTGACACTATTGCCAGAATATGAAGCAGCTCAAATTCGCGTTTTTGGTAAAATGGCTGAAAAAGGATATATCTATAAAGGACAAAAACCAATTTATTGGTCACCTTCATCAGAAAGTTCACTTGCTGAAGCTGAAATCGAATATCAAGATGTTCGTTCAGCATCAATTTTTGTGGCATTTAAAGCTAAAGATACTAAAGGTAAATTACCAGAAGATGTGGAATTTGTAATCTGGACAACAACACCATGGACAATCCCATCAAATTTGGGAATCTTTGCTCATCCTGACTATGATTATTCAGTTGTAGCAGTTAATGGTCGTAAATTTGTAATTGCCTCAGAAATGCTTGAAGCTGTTGCTGAAAAATTGGAATGGGAAAATCCAGAAGTCCTTCAAACGATTAAAGGTTCTGAATTAGAATATATGGTTGCAAAACATCCATTCTATGACCGTGAAACATTAATCATGAATGCGGATTATGTTACTCTTGATTCTGGTACTGGCCTTGTCCACGTTGCCCCAGGACATGGTGAAGATGACTACTTCGCAAGTCGTAAGTATAAATTGCCTGTTCTTTCACCAATTGATAATCGTGGTTATTATACTGATGAAGCCCCTGGACTTGAAGGACTTTTCTACGATGAAGGAAATAAAGTTGTCAGTAAATGGCTTGAAGAAAAAGATGCATTATTGAAACTTGAATTCTTCACTCACTCATATCCACATGACTGGCGAACAAAAAAACCAGTAATTTTCCGTGCGACACCACAATGGTTTGCTTCAATCGATGACTTCCGTCAAAATATTTTAGATGAAGTTGAAAGAGTAGATTGGGTAATTCCATGGGGTAAAACTCGTTTATTCAATATGGTTCGTGACCGTGGCGATTGGGTCATCTCACGTCAACGTGCTTGGGGAGTTCCATTACCAATTTTCTATGGTGAAAATGGAGAACCAATTATTACACCAGAAACAACTGAACATGTAGCCAAACTT
>ERZ772961.719-NODE-719-length-12940-cov-2.365852_pt1 | contig 12940 bp, 6 predicted proteins | sample MGYA00580677_ERZ772961 | MGnify/ENA primary metagenome ERZ772961 (study PRJEB29015, sample SAMEA2738088) | human oral metagenome | biome: human oral; feature: human-associated habitat; material: saliva | place: China | collected 2227 ... | reverse complement strand
TTTCTGATCCTAAGATGGCTAAAGCTACCATCAATGAGCTCAAGGTTATGAACACCAAGGCTCAGGGTCCATCAGACTTGATTTCAAGCCTTTCTGGCGGCAACCAGCAGAAGGTCATTTTTGGTAAATGGCTCGAGCGCTATCCACAGGTTTTCCTGATGGACGAGCCTACTCGTGGTATTGATGTTGGTGCTAAATATGAGATTTACCAGCTCATTATTGATATGGCTAAGAGCGGTACCACTATTATCGTAGTCTCTTCGGAGATGCCAGAGATTCTGGGAATTACCAACCGTATTGGCGTTATGTCCAACGGTAGACTCTCGGGCATTGTAAATACCAACGAGACAAATCAAGAAGAACTCCTGCGCCTCAGCGCAAAGTACCTGTAGGAGAGGATGATATAAATGCCAAAAACAGGTGGATCTGTTCTGACGGCCGAGCAGGAAAAAGAGCTGCTAAAGCCTATTGATCAGAAGATTGGTTCTATTCAGGCTCAAATTGATGAGCTTCGTGCAAATGGTACCAACAAAGTAATTTCAACACTGAGCGCTATCGAGTCCACAAAGCGCGATAAGTCTATCTCTGCCGAAGAGCGCAACACGCTTATCGAGGGCTACAAGGCTGAACTGGAGCTTGCAAAGAAGGTTGGAGCAGACTTGATGCTTGCGACAGACCCAGATGCTGATCGTGTAGGTATTGCGATGAAGTGTCCAGATGGTTCTTATGAACTTGTATCTGGTAATGAAATGGGTGTACTCTTATTAGATTACATTTGTGCTGGACGTATTGAAAAGGGCACAATGCCTAAGAATCCAGTTGCTGTTAAGTCTATCGTATCTACACCTCTAGCAGATTTAGTTGCGAAGCACTATGGTGTTGAATTACGTCATACTTTAACAGGTTTCAAGTGGATTGGTGATCAGATTGCACAGCTTGAAGCAAATGGTGAAGAAGAGCGTTTCATCTTCGGTTTTGAAGAGAGCTATGGTTACTTAGCGGGTTCTTATGTACGTGATAAGGATGCGGTTGTTGGGTCTATGTTAATCTGTGAGATGGCTGCGTACTACCGTAGTATTGGTTCCTCTATCAAGCAACGCTTGGAAGAAATCTATGCACAGTATGGACGTTTCCTTAACCAGGTAGATAGCTATGAGTTTGCAGGTCTTTCCGGCATGGATAAGATGGCTGGTATTATGAATACTCTACGTACAAATCCACTAGTAGAATTTGCTGGACGCAAGGTTGTATCTGTAACAGACTATAATAAGCCTGAAGAGACAGGCTTACCTAAGGCAAATGTACTAATCTTTGGTTTAGAAGATGGTGCGACAGTCGTGGTTCGTCCTTCTGGTACAGAGCCTAAGATTAAGACATACTTTACAACTTTAGGCAAAGACTTGGCTGAAGCACAGAAGGAAAAGGATGAGTTAGCAGCAGTACTGAAGCCTTTATTCTCCTAAGAAATTTGAATACAGATAGATGCAGATTGATATCTGCATCTTTTTGTTTGGAATTCTATGTTTGTTTATACGTTTTTTGACATCTATCTGTATCTATTCAATACTGGCAATGTTAAAATAAATGTAACGTAGTTACGGAGGATCACATATGAATTTAGAACGTATCATTGAAGAGTTTCATCAGGGTCATTCCTTGAATGCATATGAGGTGTTTGGTGCCCATTTTGTGGACGGAGGGGTTCGCTTCACAGTGTATGCGCCTCATGCGGAAAATGTATGGGTCGTTGGATCATTTACAAACTGGGATGAAAATCAAATTTTGATGGAAAGAATGAACTTCCAAGGTGTATGGACAATCACAGTTCCATATTTAAACGAGTGGGAAGTTTATAAATATAAGATTCAAACAAGAACAGGCAACATTCTATATAAAGCAGACCCATTTGCTTTCTATAGTGAAACAAGACCAAATACGGCTAGTAAGCTAGTTGATTTAAGCAAACTATCTTGGACAGATGAAAAGTGGCTACAAGAGCGTAGTTTAAACTTTGATAAGCCAATGAATATCTATGAGCTATATGTTGGTGGTTGGAAACGTAATGGTGAACATCCATATTCCTATGACATGCTTGCAGATGAACTGATTCCATATATCAAAGAAAATGGATATACACATATTGAGTTAATGCCCTTGAGTGAGTATCCATTTGATGGATCTTGGGGATATCAGGTAAGTGGATACTATTCCTTAACGAGTCGTTATGGAAATCCACAGGAGTTTAACCGCTTTGTCGATCGTTGCCATGCGGCTGGAATAGGTATCATCATCGATATGGTGCCTGTTCACTTCGTAAAGGATGACTTTGGTTTACGTTACTTTGATGGTGAAGCGTTATATGAGTATCCAAATGAATATGACGCAAACTCTGAGTGGGGTACGATGAACTTTAACTTATGGAATGAAGAAGTACGTTCCTTCTTAATGTCATCAGCAGCTTTCTGGGTAAATATGTATCATATGGATGGTATTCGTATCGATGCGGTATCTAACCTCATTTATTGGGCTGGTAATCGTGATAGAGGCACAAATGATGGTGCGATTTACTTTGTAAAACGTTTGAATTACTACATGCATAAGGAATTCCCAACAGTCATGATGATTGCGGAAGATAGTTCTGATTTCCCTAATGTAACAGTAGCGACGGAAAAAGATGGATTGGGCTTTGACTATAAGTGGGATCTTGGTTGGATGAACGATACGCTTAAGTATTATGGAACAGATCCTATCTTCCGCTATTATGATCACCACAAGTTGACTTTCTCAATGGCATACTTCTATAGTGAGAAGTTCTTACTGCCATTTAGCCATGATGAAAACGTACATGGCAAGCATACCGTCATCGATCGTATGTGGGGTGACTATGATGCGAAGTTTGCACAAGCAAAGAACTTGTATGCATACATGTATGCGCATCCTGGTAAGAAGTTAAACTTTATGGGTAATGAGCTTGGTTCCTTCCGTGAGTTTGATGAAACTCGTGAAATTGACTGGGAATTACTCCAGTATCCAAAGCACTATTCCTTCAATTTATTTATTAAGAAGTTAAATGAGTTATATTTATCGCATGCATGTTTGTATGAAGCAGATTATAGCTATGATAGCTTCAAGTGGATTGATGCGGACAACAATGTACAAAGTGTATATTCCTTCTATCGTAGTAGTAAGGATGAATATCTTGTGTGTGTATTGAACTTAAGTAATGCAACATATGAAAATTTTGAGTTAGAAATGCCACAAGGCGGATTCTATAAAGAAGTATTGAATTCAGATGACCAAATCTATGGTGGTAATGGAATGATCCATCCTAGAGCGATTCGTACTTCGAAGAAAGATGGAAAGAATATCTTGAAGATGAATCTTGCACCATTTGCGGCAGTTTGGTTTGTAGCGAAAAAAAGAGGTAAGAAATAAAGATGTCAATATTCAATGCGTATTTAGATGATTTTGGAAAAATAACTGTAACGATTGATCGTAGCTTTTATCACGGTGAATCAAGTCGTTTTCAATTGACGGGACTTGGTGGTTATGTCGAGGAACTATCAATTGAAGGTGTAGAGACACATGATAATTTTGTCCTATATCGTCTAAAGGGTTTATATGAACCTAACTTCCGTATGGATTATCAGGTTCGTGAAAGTCATGGTAGATATACACCGCTGATTGCACGTTTAATCGTAAAGCGTGAGCGTTTTAATGCATTGTATGGCTATGAGAAAGATGATTTAGGATCACACTATACACCTGAATATACATGGTTCAAGGTATGGGCACCAACTGCTGTAAATGTATCACTATCCTTAGACGTTAGTGGTGTTCAAATATTAAAGGCAATGGAACCTAGTGAAATGGGTACTTGGTATGTAAAGGTACCTGGTGACTTTAAACATGCGACATATACATATTTAGTAGAGCGTAATGGCAAAGTGGTTAAATCCTTAGACCCATATGCATATAGTTGTAATGGAAATGCAAAGGCAAGTGCAGTTATTGATTTATCTGAATTAGATAAGATTAAAGATTATCCTTTTGAAGATACAATCGCACCTACAGAAGCAATCATCTATGAATGCAGTGTTCGTGATATGACAATGCATCCATTTACTGGTACTACAACACACGGAAAGTTCAAATCATTATGTGAGGATGGAACGGAATATAGAGGTCTTCCTACGGGATTAAACTATATTAAATCCTTAGGTGTAACGCATGTTCAGTTTATGCCATTAACAGACTTTAGTACGGTTGATGATTTTAAGCCAGAACTCAACTACAACTGGGGTTATGACCCTCGTCAATATCTATCGTTAAAGGGTAGTTTTAGTTCTGATCCAGATCATCCATATGTACGCATGAAAGAGTTTAAAGAACTGGTAGCATGTCTTCACCGCAATCAGTTGCGTGTAACATTAGATGTTGTCTTTAATCATGTCTATGATGTTGCGGAAAGTGCGTTTGACTGTTTAGTACCATATTACTACTTCCGTTATAACGAAGAGGGTTATATGTCTAATGGTTCATACTGTGGAAATGACTTTGCTTCAGAAATGCCAATGGCTTCTAGATATCTCGTGTATGTCATTCGTAACTTAATGCAAATTTATGGTATTGATGGCTTCCGTTTTGACTTAATGGGAATCATTGATGTCGCTACAATGAATAAGATTCGTAATGAAGCAATTCGCAATAACCCAAGTGCACTGATTTATGGTGAAGGTTGGGATATGCCAACCATGTTACAAGGATCACAAAAAGCAAATATTCATAACCAAGGGGCAATGCCTCACATTGGTCACTTCAATGACTATTTCCGTGATGTCATTAAGGGTAAGACAAGTGAAAGTGAAAAGTATGAGCGTGGTTATGCGACTGGTAAGTGGGAAAATGCATTTGCAAGTTTAGCAGGTTTAACAGCAAACGTTCTTGATACACCACATTATAAGAGATTCTTCTCCCCAGATCAGTCTATTAACGGATTTGAAACACACGACAATAGTACAGTTTGGGATAAGATGCATGCATGTTGTAATAATGAAGATAGAGCAACACGTATTCGTCGTCAGAAGATGATGATTGCGATTACGATGGTTTCACAAGGTGTGCCATTTGTGCATGCTGGTTTTGAATTCTGTGCTACAAAGAAGGATAATCATAATTCTTATAACGCTCCAGATGAAATTAATCGTATGGACTGGGAAAGAATGGAATATTATCAAGAAGTTGTGAAGTATTTCCGTAAAGCAACAGCACTTCGCAGGTCAGTAAGTGAATTCTGTCTGAAAACTGCGTTAGAAATTAATGAAAAAGTGAAGGTTTGGGTTGCGGATGACCAAAGTGTATTCTATGATATTGCAGGTTCGAAGGGTAATGCAGAAACGATTCGTGTCATGATTAACCCATCAACAGGTGATCGCTTCTATAGTTTTGATGAGAAGTGGCAGATCATTTTTGATGGAAATGGTAATAGTCAACCAGGTAAATCAAATCATGTTTGTGTTCCAGCATTAAGCCTAATCGTATGCAAGAGGTAGAATATGGGATTATTTGGAAATCTATTCGATAGTGAAAAAAGACATTTTCATCAAGCTGAAGTACTCGCAGATAAAGTTTTAAAATTAGAAGAAACATATGCGCAGAAAACAGATGATGAGTTACGTGAAGTAACAAAACAACTACAAGAAAAAATACAGGCAGGGACATCTTTAAAAGATGTACTGCCTGATGCTTTTGCGAATGCTCGTGAAGCTGCAAAGCGTGTATTAAATGAATTCCCGTATCGTGTTCAGGTATTAGGTGGTGTCCTACTACATGAGGGTGATATTGCGGAAATGAAGACTGGTGAAGGTAAGACATTAACAGCTGTTATGCCAATCTATTTACATGCATTAGCAGGTAAGGGTGCACATGTTGTTACAGTCAATGAATATCTAGCAAAGCGTGATGCGGAGTGGATGGGTCGTGTATATACCTTCCTTGGCCTGACAGTTGGATGCAACTTACACTCTCTTTCTGAAAGTGAGAAGAGGCAGGCATATGCTTGTGATATTACGTATACAACAAACTCAGAACTTGGATTTGATTATCTAAGAGATAATATGGTAATGCGTAAGGAACAGCGTGTGTTACGCGGTTTACATTATGCTGTATTGGATGAAGTTGACTCTATCTTAATCGACGAGGCTAGAACACCATTAATTATCAGTGGTCCAGGACCAGTTTTAGATCAACAATATATTCAAGCAGACCGTTTTGCGAAGAGTTGCAAGAGAGATATCGATTTTGAAATTGACCGTGAAGATCGTACCGTTGTATTAACGGAGGCTGGTTTAAAGAAAGCTGACCGTACCTTCGGTATCGAGAACATCTATAATGGTGAACATGCAAGCATAGTGCACTATATTCAAAATGCAATGCGTGCAAATTATCTAATGACAAGAGATGTTGAATATGTTGTAGGGGATGATGAAATTATTCTTGTTGACCAGTTTACTGGTAGAAAGATGGCAGGACGTGAATTTAGCGATGGATTACTTCAGGCTATTCAAGCTAAAGAAAATGTTGGTATCAAACAAGAAACAATTACGCTTGCAACGATTACATATCAGAACTTTTTCCGTTTATATGATTTGTTAAGCGGCATGACAGGTACCGCAAAAACAGAAGAAAATGAATTCTTAAATACCTACAATATGCGGGTATATGAAGTACCTACAAATAGACCGGTAGCTCGTATTGATGAACCAGATTTGGTATTTAAAGATAGACATGAAAAATATGAAGCTATTGTTGCGCATACAAAAGAATTGTATGAAAAGGGACAGCCAGTATTAATCGGTACTTTATCTATTGGTATTAATGAAGCGCTCAGCGAAATGTTAAAGAAGCAGAATATTCCTCATCATGTCCTAAATGCAAAAAATGATGAAAATGAAGCTGAGATTATTGCAAAGGCTGGTCAGAAGTTTGCGGTAACAGTTGCGACAAATATGGCTGGACGTGGTACGGATATTAAACTAGGTGATGGTGTCAAAGAACTAGGTGGCCTTGCGGTACTTGGTAGTGAACGCCATGAAGCAAAGCGTATTGATAATCAGTTACGTGGACGTTCTGGTCGTCAAGGTGACCCAGGATTTTCAAGATTCTACTGTTCGATGGATGATGATTTAATTGTGGAATATCATACAGACGAAAGTGAAGGTTTGATTGAGCGCTTCGAACATGATAAGGAAAATATCAATAAGATGAGAGCACTCATTGACCGCACACAAGAACGTGCTGAGGGTTTACACTTTGATACACGTAAGAATACATTAGAGTATGACGATGTATTGATGACACAACGTCATCTAATCTATGACCAAAGAGATAAGGTACTCGATCTTGAAGATATGGAACCACTTGTTCGTGAGCTTATCAAAGAGAATGTATCTTCTGCAATTGACGAATATTATCAGATTCCTAACAAGAATGATGCAAAGCAAAAACTTGCAGAGTACCTGAATGGCATGGGAATTGATGGTATGCAGTATGCGGAAGCAATCCATAGAGGATCACAAGAAGAGATTACAGATGCAATTATGGATGTATACCACACAAAGACTGCAGAGCTTCCACAAGAAGAACTACAGAGTATGGTGAAGTTTATATTCTTGCAGATTCTTGATCGTGAGTGGATTCATCATGTGGATGTTATGGAACATTTAAAAACGAGCGTTCGCTTACGTAGTTATGCAAATGTTAAACCGATTGATGCGTATCGTGAAGAGGGATTCAATCGATTTAATGCTATGATGCAGAATATCTCAGAACAGACAGTTTCTACATTATTACACATCCAAACAAATGTAGTATCGGAATAGAATATGTAAAAATAAAGGCGGAATACTTTTTGGAGAGTATCCTGTCTTTTTGATTTTTACAAAAATAATCATAAATTTTATAGATAAATGAATTATAATAATATAGATATATAAACATTATTTGGAGGGGAATTATGGTCAAGAAGATATGGAAGTATTTACAAGTCACATTGTTAACAATTTTACTATCCATTTCATCACTTTCAGTGCTACCTGTAGCGGCTCTAGATGAAGTAAAGGATGACACAGACTTATCAAAACTTGAGCTATATCAATTTACACTTACACAAGAAAACATGGAGATTGTTTCGCAATCAGCTTCTGTTGTGAAAGATATCGTTGATCCAAATGAATCATGGAAACAGGCAACAGTATTTTCATTGAAGGTTGATAAAAATAATACTGCAGAAACATTCGATGCACCACTTAAATTGAAATTCTCCAATGCAGGTACTTTGTATGGGAAGAATGTAGATGTTTTTGTGACTATCAATAAAGTAAATACAGCTCTCCTTGCGAGAAATAGTGAGTATAACGATCCAAATAAGACAGTTCTCCCATTTTTAACAGTTGATGAAAATTGGGGTACAAAGTCTATTCAGATTATGGATTACATCTATCCAACACATCCAAATATTACGCATAATTTGGAAGGTGCATATGCATTTGATGCGGATGTAACTACAGAATTTAAATATCAGGACGGTACTCCATGTGACATTAAGATGGTTATGTTGCCATCAGATATCGATGTCGTTAAAGGTAGTCGTAAAGAAGCATTCTCAATCTATGATATGAATAATTCTGTGGATAAGATTGTTATGAATAATGCTAACTATCTTACACGTACAACCAATGGAGATAAAACAACTTGGGAACCATCAGATGGTAGAGGAACAAGTGGAGATGCTGAGTACAACGCATCTGGATTTGCAGTACGTTCAACAGACAACAAGATGCATTTTGAATATACAACAACAGCAATTTGTGGTGGACTATTTGGCTTCTTTGCGGAAGCAAAAGCTCCAGAACCAACAAAGCAAGTAGATAAAGCAGAAGTTCCTGCTAAAATTGGGGAAGAACTCATATATACAACAGAATATACAATCCCTACTGCAGGTAAAAATATCATTGGTTCTTTCAGTAAAATGAGCATGACCGATGAATTTGATGAAAGATTAGATTTCCAGAGTGCTACTGTAAAACTTGCTGGACAGACTTTGACAGAAAATGATGATTATACTGTTGAAAAGAATGGGCAGAAAGTAACAGTTCATATTGATAAAAAGCACTTAGGAAAAGCGAATAGTGGCAAGAAGTTTGAGATTGTCTTCAAAGTAAAGACAAATGAAAAGATTGTAGATAACGGAACTGTAATTAAAAACAAAGTAACGCAAACAGTTGATAATGTAATTACTCCTTCTAACGAGGTGGAAACTAAGGTTCTCTACAACAAGACACATGAATATATTAGTGGCACCCCTGGAAAAGAACTACCAACTGAAGTGAAGGTTTTATTACCAGATGATGTTCATAATATTCCTAATGGCACTACTGTAACTCCAGATACTCCAAAAGGAAATGTTACAAAAGTGAGTGTACCTGAAGGAAACTGGGTATTTAGAGGATATGATAAGCAACAAGAAGTAATTAATAATAAGGATGCACACTTTATTGGTGTATGGGTGATTGAACCATATGAATCACCAGTTAAGGATGTAGCCTTTGCTGCAGATCCAACAACAAGTATTGATAATAAACCTGTAAAACCAGGGGATGAATTAGAATATTCCATCAAATTTAAGAATACGACGACATCACAACGTGATGTGACAATGACGGATATTATTCCTGAAAATACAACATATGTGGAAGGCTCTGCATCTCCAACAGGTACATATGATGCGGTGACAAGAACATTAACTTTAGAGAAAACAGGTTTAGCAGCAGATGCGGAAGTGGTTTTCCGCTTCAAGGTTAAAGTCAATGAAGACGCAAATAGTGTTGTGATTGAAAATACAGCAACTGTTAAGTCTGGAGATAATACATTTACAACGAATACAACAAAGAATCCTACTCCAACACCTCCATTAAAAGATGTTCATGAGGAAGGTAAGCTAGATACAAGTATCAATAATCGTCCCGTATCTGCTGGTCAGATTCTAACCTATACAATCTCATACAGAAATACAACAGGTGAAAAGCGTACAGTGATTGTGAGTGATACAATTCCTGCTCATACACAATATATTGATGGAACAGCAAACGAAGCAGGTGTATATAATCCGACAACAAAGACATTGCAGTGGCAGAAGGTTGATTTAGAAGCAGGTGATGTTGTAACATTCCAGTTTAATGTGAAAGTTGATGCGGATGTTGATGGAGAAGTCATTGAAAACCATGCAGATGTAGATGATGGTATTAATCGATATGTAACGAATACAACAAAGAATCCAACCCCACAAAAAGTTACTCCAAAGACATCAGATACTATAAATGTATGGTTATATGCATGTGTATTATTATCAACATTGGTAGTAGGAATGATTGTTCTTCAAAAAAGATTTTTAATACACTTTAAAAGTAGTAAAAAATGATTAAAAACAAAGGATACTTAGACTATTGAAGAGATAGTTAGGTATCTTTTTTTTCATGCTTTAACATGATGTATTGATACATGAATATATGTGAAAGTCGATCTGGATTCCTACATGCATAATTATATTGGTAATATCATTATTTGCATGCTTTAAATATAAAAGAATTATATTTGGTATATGCATGAGGTAAAAATGAAATGTTTTTTCAGAAATAAAATACTGTAAGAAAATAAAATATGATTACTTGATAATAAAAAAATATAGAATTTTTTTTGTATGGGGTATTCATTTGTGAAAAAATAGTCTATCATAAAACTAACACATGGAGGGAAAATTATAATGAAAAAGTTGAGTATCTCTTTAGTTGCTCTTGTTTTAGCCGGATCATTAGTAGGCTGTAACAAGGCAACTGAAACAACAACTTCCGCAAAGATGAAAGCCGGAACATACACAGCATCAGCTGCTGGTATGAACGACGACGTTACTGTAGAAGTTGAAGTGACAGACACAGAAATCAAGTCAGTTAAGGTTACTTCACATGCTGAAACACCAGGTATTGGTGGAGAACTTGTTGACAAGGATGGAAAGGTTGTTACAACTGGGGGCGTAGCACCTGTTCAATTGATTCCTGAAGAAATCGTTAAGCATCAAAGTTTATCTGTTGATAACGTAACTGGTGCAACAATTACATCAGGAGCTATTAAGACTGCTGTTAAGGACGCTATCAAACAAGCAGGTGGCGATCCAGATGCATTTAAGAAGGACGCAACATACGAAGAAAGAAAAGACGTTGAAGCAGACGTTGTCGTAGTAGGTGGCGGCGGTGCTGGTCTTGCAAGTGCTGTTGAACTCTTACAAGGTGGTAAGAGTGTAGCAATTATTGAAAAAGCCGGTGAAGTCGGTGGTGATACATTAGTTTGTGGTGCAATTTATAATGCACCAGATCCAGCATTACAACAACATGCTGAAATGAGTGATGCAGTTAAGACTACTATTGAGAAGGCTTTAGCTGAAACACCAATTAATGAACAACATGCAGCATTACAAGCAGAAGTTCAAGCTCAGTGGGATGCATATAAGGCTGCAGGTAGAACAGACTTATTCGACTCCAAGGAATGGTATGCATTGCAGACTTGGATCAATGGTGATAAGGTTGCTAACTTAGATTTAGTTAAGGCATTATGCTACAACGCATTTGGTGGCTATGAATGGATCGAATCCATGGGTATGGAATTCCAGGATAAGATTTCACAGGGTGCTGGTTCTCTATGGCAACGTACACACACATCTACAATGAAGATGGGTACAGGCTTTATCTCCGTATATGCAGACATGCTTGAAAAGTATGGTGATAAGGTTACATTATTAACAGAAACAACAGCTACTAAGCTTGTAGTTGATAATAATGAAGTTAAGGCTGTTAAGGCTACAGACAACCACACAGGTAAAGAAATTACAGTCACTGGCAAAGACGGTGTCGTATTAGCAACTGGTGGTTTCGGTGCTAATGCTAAGATGGTTCAAGAATACAACACAACAGGTAAGTGGCCAGATCTTTCTAAGACAGGTACAACAAACCGTTTCTCAGCATCACAGGGTGATGGTATCACAATGGCTAAGGATGCTGGTGCTTCCTTAACAGATATGGAACAATTACAGCTTCTATATCTAGGTAACTTGAAAGATGGTCAGATTTCTAAGTTCCCAGCACGTGCAGTTAACGGTACAGACCAAATTATCTTTATCAATAAGGAAGGTAAGCGTTTCGTTCGTGAAGATGGTCGTCGTGACCAGATTTGCGGTGGTGTTCTAAATCAAACTGATAAGATGTTCTATATCCTTGAAAGTGGCGATGGTGCTGGTTATAAGGATATCAAGGACCCAGAGTGGAGAAGTGGTGACGGATTCACATTTGAATATCTTGAAAAGAATGGATTCATCATTTACGCTGATACATTAGAAGAACTCGCTAAGAAGTTAGATATGGATCCTGCAACATTACAGGCAACTGTAGATGAATTCAACAAGAGCGTTGAAAGTGGAAACGATGAATTCGGAAGAACTCTATTCTCCACAAAACTTGAAAACGGACCATGGGTTGTAACTCCTCGTCAGGCTTGCGTTCACCATACAATGGGTGGTGTAACAATTGACCCAGAAGCACGCGTTCTCAATGAGAAGGGCGAAGTAATCAAGGGTCTATACGCTGCTGGTGAAGTTACTGGTGGTATCCACGGTGCTAACCGTTTAGGTGGTAACGCTGTAGTAGATACAGTAGTATTCGGTAAGTTATCTGCTGATACATTACTAGCTGATACAAAATAGTAAGTAATTAGAATAAATAAGCTAAGGTCTGAGTTCGCTCAGACCTTTTTTGTTAATAAGGAGAAATAGATATGAATAAACTTCTAAAAGCATTTCTTACATGTACGATTATTTTTATGACAGGGTGTAACTTAT
>ERZ772961.718-NODE-718-length-12956-cov-5.411751_pt1 | contig 12956 bp, 19 predicted proteins | sample MGYA00580677_ERZ772961 | MGnify/ENA primary metagenome ERZ772961 (study PRJEB29015, sample SAMEA2738088) | human oral metagenome | biome: human oral; feature: human-associated habitat; material: saliva | place: China | collected 2227 ... | reverse complement strand
CTTGTACTAATTGAGCAAATGACTTTCTATCATTCATGATATCTACGAGAGGCATTCCACCTATAATTTCTCTAAGGTTACCTTCAAGCACATTAACAATCATTTCGTTAACATACGACGAATTCTTATTTAGGAAATTCTCAGATGCTCTTGTAATTGACTCCTCTGTATTTGCAATTTTAACAGTAGCAACTGAGTCAACTAAAATATTGATATAATCTGCAGTAGGAATTGTCTTTGATGTTTTTACATCTACAGATAGCATTTCTAAAGAAAGTTTATCAACTCTTTGTAAAAATGGAATTTTAATTGTAGATTTACCAGAAATGAATTTAGGCTTACGCTTAAGTCCAGATATGATGTAGACCATATTAGGTGGTGCTTTTACATAACCGGTAATAAAAATTAGAATAATTACAATAGCTACAATAACTATTGGTAAAATTGGAAACTGAAACATGTTATCTTCTCCTTTTTAATATATAACTTATACTCTAACTATACTTCAAAACCTTTTTCAATCAAATGTACGGTGGGTACACAATACAATGCATACTCATTATTCTGCTTGTGAAGAATAGTATGCGTGAATTAAATCATCAATATACTTTAGCACATCAATTCGCTGTACATCTATGTTCAAAATATCAAGTTTTAGTGTGCTAAAATCATTTACACTTAGATTGTCGAGATCAACTGTTGCTTTAAGTTGTACTTTTGTCTTAACTGCAAAATTTATTTCTTGTTGAAAATCGTCAGTGTAAAAAACATCAGAAAAGCTAATTGTGGCTTCAAATATACCACATAAAGCATTATCTTCAAGACTCAGCACATCAACCAATTCGAATTTTTCGTCTCTACTATTTTCGTCAATGAGTACAATTTCACAAGTTCTCTTTAATGGTATCATGAGCATAACCTCTCTTATCTCTTTTTGATTGAAATATAAGTAGCAAAGACAGTTAGTATTATTGCTAGTATTATTTCGATGACGATTGGTGACAATACAACCAGCCAACTCCAATTAATTTTACCAAGAAGTTTTAGTGTTATGAAAATCAAAGTTAGTGCTGATATGAATCCTAAGCCACCAGAGTTATTAGTATCTCTCACAAGCATTCTCCTTTACTCATTAATGTACATAGTATCAATTTCATTCTCCAAATCATAATCTGATATCATACATCTATATGACTCTTCATATACAAATGAAAAACCATCAAGTTCATTAAATTTACAGTTCAAATAGATCGGCTTAAACATGTTTAGTTCTTCATACAACACTATACCACTTTTTACAAGATCAATATAAGACAACGGTTCAACATAATAATGCCTGTTCTCACCAAAAATTGAGCAAGAATAGTGTAAGAACTCATTAATTACATTTTCATAATCGTCCATCGACTTAATGTCTACTGATTTCATCTCCTCCAATGTTAGAGGTATAAATGCTCTTTTATGTATCATAGCTTGCATTTTTCTAAATGTTATTGCAATTGCAACAATAAGCTCTTGCATGATGAATACAACAATATTTAAAATTACGTAATACATCATAAAACTAAGAATTGGATACGTAGCTGATTTGTAATTTATAGCATTACTAAATACATTGAAGTGCTTTGCAATAATAAGCAATGCAATGCTTCCTAGAACACAGCATACATTAGACTTTTTAAATTCATATTCATTATCTATAAAGCTATTGATTGTACAAATACTAAAATAAATCATGAACAGTGCCAGTGCATATGAAAAAATAAAAAGGCAAGTTAAAGCATCGTCTAATTTACTTAAATCACAATGTATAAATATACTTTTTTCTGGTATGAAATGGAGTACACCAATTATAATAAATAAAGCTGTAACAAGTTGATTTCTAAACTTACTTGACATACAATACATGTCTTTAATACTATATTTCTTTTTTAGTTTCATCTTAAAAAATTCCTTTCAAGTTTTGATTTTCTATTTAATCAAATCAAGTAATTTGTCCATTATTTCTAAACCACTGATCTCTACTTCAAGATGATTTTCAATAATCATAGTAGTAAGTACAATCTCATTAGAAATTCTATCTACATAACTTTGTATGTACTCGTCATATTCTTCTTGTAATTCATTGTACTTTGCGATTTTTTCACTTTTATACTTTTCAAACTTTTCAGAAATCTCTAAAAGAATATCAGTTGAAATTAAACCAGAAGAAAGCAGTGGATCATATTCTTCAAATGCTTCAGCTGTTGATAGAATTTCAGCTTCTAAAATTTTAAATCTCTCTTCGAATTCATGTACACGAGTATTATGCTCTTGATTTAGTAACATAATATTATCAATCAGATAATCAACATACTCTTTAGCAGTAATATACATTTTTAAACCTCTCTTATTTAATTACCTTAACTTGATATCCAATATAACCTGTAGAATACATGTTACTAATACTATCTTCTACAAGAGCACTAGATACTGGATTTTCAAATTCCATTCTGATTGTGTTGATTTTTCTACCATCATCAAAATCACTGTCTGAATACTTAAATACTTCTACTTGAAATATTCTTCCACTCTTATTCTTTTTCATTACTCCCTCCTTTGATACTCAGTGTACACTAGATGTACACCAGTTAACTTTTGTATTTTAGATATATATTTATATTAAAAACAGCTCAAAATGTCTCTGTGTACATTCTGAGTACATCTGGATATATTCTGATTAAGAGTTATACTTGTTCTTAATTCTAATGAACTTGTTACTGAGTTCTAATCTTTTGAGTTCATCTTTTAATTCAATTAAGTCTTGTTCATACTTGGTATTGTTCTTTTTACTTTCAAGTATTTCAATAGACTTATATCTAAGCAAAAACGATTTCATAAATGAAGCATCGTCAATTGCTTCTCTCCAAAGATCCAAATTTGAGAACACTTTTGGATCTGTTGTTTGCTCTGTAATCTTTTCATAGAGTTTTGTGATTTCTTGTATATTCATTAACGACCTTCATAAATGTAATATACAAACAGCATAAGACCATTCGTAAGAATTAGAACTTTAATTGATGCAATTAGAGCAAGTTTAATGAAGAACAAAATATCAAATACTGCTTTTTTACATTTACAATATGCAAATGCCAGTATGAAGAATATAAAAAGAAAAATAGATGTAAAAGTTGTTGTTTCAATAATAGTATTTAGCATTTGTATTACCTCTCTTTAATATAATTATTATAATACAAGCATAATACTTTGTAAATACTCAAAAAAAAAAGAGCTAAAATTAATTAGCTCAAATTTCTTTATCTCCAATCTCCAGTTGTACAGTCTTCAACTATCTTTAGAATTTCTGGGTTTTCTTTTGTATACTCTTCTTTATTCTTCTTCCAAGTATCTACAAGATTATTCCATACTTCTAAGAACTTTTTATTTCCGGCTACATCTTCAAAGTTTCCATACACAAAATCAATATCATGTCCTTCAAGTGGCTTAGCATTGTGAGGTAGTGGCTTATACCATTTAGATGCAAAATTTGTAGTTGATTCCTTAATATAAAAGCCATTTGGAGTATTGACATCTAGAATATAGTATAGATATGGAATTTTCTTACATAGCTCTATTAGTAGATGTATTGCTACTAAGCAATCACTAGAAGGTTGAACTTGAAGATCCAATCTTTGTCTTATAAAACCAATAGCACTCATAAGATTTCCAGTCATATATAAGTAAGTTGTTGATGTTCTAGGTAGCATTAATCTAGCATCCTGAAGACTACCACCATGATTTAGAATTTTAGCATAGCAACTTTCTAATAGTCTCATAGCTTCATCATACTCTTCCATGCAGCATTCTTTTACAACTTCTGGTAAAACAATTGGCTCGTTTTCGATGATGTGATCTCCGGAGCAAGAAGCTGCATAAGAAAATTGAGTATGGCGGTAAATGTGTGTTGTATCATGAAATGTAATATTTTCAAGTCTTATTGTAATAGGAATTGATCTTAGAGCTGTAGGAATAAACTTACCTTGAAGAGTTCTAAATATAAATCTCTTTCTATCTTCCTCTGTAAGACTAGCATTAAATTCGTTAATGTCTTCGTTCCATGTAGCCATTACTAATTCTGGTAGATAATCAATATTTGGTATATCATTCAAAATAGTAACCTTTACATCTGACTCTGGAATATAATTAATCTTTCTATCTGTGCTTTCATCTAATTTTCTAATTACTACTCTTTTATCTTTTACATTAAATTTCTTCAATAGTATTTCCTCTCTCACATTCAATTATTTCCAGTAAGTCATGAATTTCTGTAATTTTTTCAGACTTTTCATATTTTTCATTATCTTTATTAGAAATTAAGTAAAACCTAGCATTTGGCTTAAGTTTTGAAATTTTTTCTAAGTTTGCTACTGAGTCATCAATTACAATATCAGTATGATAAAATTTCTCATATACTTGCAAATCTTTCTTATGAGAAAAATAGATATAATCAAAGTAAATATCATTCTTTTTTAGCCACTTGATAGTGTTCTGTATCATATCCTCAGTTGCTTGTCTAGCAGTAAGAAAAATAATAAAGTATCCTTGACTTTTGAAATACTCAATTAGTACTTTAATATTTTTTCTAATATCAGCATTGTGCTTATAATCAGACTTACGATACTCAGACTTAAAGTCTTGATATTTACGATAAGGTACTGTTTCTTTAAGTTCTAATAAAGTTTTACAATCGATACCTTTTTCAATCCTACAAAAATTTAAAATTGTCTGAGGATAATAATTTACAACGCCATCAATATCGATAATTACATTTTTCAAGTATAATCTCCTTACGATAAGAATAGTGAAGCATCATTTGGTATATACTCCAGATTTCTAATTTCTATATCTGTAGCAATCTCAATGGTTCTAAATAAATCATTTATTGACATCTCGTCTGTTGCATTGTATGCTTCTTGAATCATCAAGCATAGTTCCATTAGAATATCCTCTGAGTCAATTTCAACGAAACCATCACCAGAATTTGTAACATTAGCTTTAATCATATCTATTTTCCTCCATGATGTAGTCTATAATGTCTTCAATTTTTAACTGAGTACAAGAAGCATTTCGACTAATATAAATTACATTGTCTTTTCTAATAATCTTAGGCTCTTCATAATAATTTTTTATTTTAATAGAACCTTGTACTGGTTTAATATATTCAGTACTACTAGGTGTTATTCTCTTTATATCTGAGTTAAGATTACAATCATAAATATAACTATACTCTCCAGTATCATTACTTTCTGGTATAATGTACAAATAATCATGCGTATCATCATATAAAGGAAAAACCGTGTTATAGATAATTGTATCTTTATCAAAATCATCAAGACTTACTTTTTTATTAATTATCTTAGATGTATCAAAAGAGTTATATACATCTCTCAAATTGATTGCATAAAATTTATTTAGACCATCAGACATCGAAGAAGATTTTATTTTTCTGTTTTGCTTTTTAAAGTACTCAACTTTTACTTCTTCTGATGGTATTATATCATAAATTGTACCATCATGTAAATATCCTATCTTTACTTCTTGTCTAGGAATATTATCAAACAGATGATATTTATCTTCCTTTAGAATAAGAAGAGGTGGTGGTAAATAAGTACCACTACCATATATCTCATATTCAATTCCGAGTTTATCAAAGCAAATAGCAATTACTATCGCAGATATACCATTTCCGATTATTACCCTCTTCATTACTTAAATTTCATCCTCTTCAAATACTTCGCAATTTACTAAATTACTCAAAATAGTCATACCATCTAAACAGATAATATCATCATTTTTGAATGTCTTATTTGAGTTTTTACCATTAATTTCTCTATGTGCATAGCTAGCATTAATATGACCACAAACAATTGTCTTACCTATTTCGTTTCCACACATTATCCAACTATCAATACCATTTAACCAAGTATCATGTGACCAGTCTTCATCATCAGCATATCTAAACTCTGGACGTAACCAACCGTGAACGAATACATGATTTTCAAACTCAGCATAATGTACAAGTCTTGAAAAATATTGCTTGAGTAATTTATTCTCTTTAGCACTAGATATAATACTAAAAGCTAAAAGATTTAATTGTTCATGTGTATCCGGTACATTAATATCAGATAGAGCTATGCAAGTTTTTGCAGTACCATTTGAGATATCAATTCCATAAAAAGACTCACGTTTTAGCAAATCTTCTAATAGATATTCATGATTACCTTTAATCAGAATAGTTCTATCTTCAGGTAAATTAAGAACATATTCTAGTACTTTAATAGTATCATCACCTCTGTCTAATAAATCACCGCAACTTATTAAGATGTGCTCTGGATTGTTTTCATCAAAGCCTTTTTCATGTAAAGCATCAATGAGAGGTTTATAACAACTATGTACATCTGATACTGCAAAATATTTCTTCATTTTTTATATCCTTGAAACAAATGAAATTATAATTATTGTAAAAATTAACAAATAAGTAAATACTGTAAGCTTTCTTTCAATCTTAGTTTTATGTACCTGACCCATAAAAGCTGTACCAAGGGCTTCGCCTTTTTCAGGTTGTATCATAATTAAACAAAATAGAATGAAAGAAAGTATAAATATAATATATATCATTTTAAAACCTTCCTTACTACCTATATATCATGACTCTTACCCAGTCAAGAATTGCACTAATACTTGGTAAGTAAATACCTAAGCAGCCTAAGACAATAGTTAGTACAACATAACCAACTAAGAATTTAATGTAGTCTCCAAGTCTACCACCACTCAGCATTACTATAATTCCAACAGCTATTAGAATTAATGTATTAGTAGATAGACTTTGTAAATATGTTTCTAATACCATTTTTTACCTCTCGATAATAGGTTTATATTTTGCTTTACTTATTAGACCTCTAGCCTGATGAATTACTTCTAAAAGCGTACCAATTACAATGAGTAAACTAATACCTGAAAGTCCAAGATTTAAGTGCATTGGGCTAATAAAATTAGAAATAATTGATAGAGTAGCAAGTAAAGCTAAGAAAATTCCACCAATAATACTAATCTTAAGAACTTTACTATTTATATAATCACTTGTCTTATTTACTGGTACATTTATCATGTAAGTACCATTTTTATTTAGGTTCTTAGCAATGTCATCACCGTCAATTTGCACAAAGTTATATAAAGCAGTAAATATCATAATAATTATAACATATACAGAAAGACCAAGTTTAGTATTAAAGTTTATCCAGCTTAAGTTCCAAGAATAATAAGTATTTAGCACGCTCAATACAGAGTATAGAGATGATACAAAGATTACAGGTACCATACTACTCATTAATGGCTTAATTGGTAGATAGTGTGCTTTTATAAAATTATCATTTTTAGTATTCTGAAGTTGATACTTAAATTCCTTATTACTCCCATATGCTGCAAGAATAATCATTAAAGCAATAGAAGCAAGTATAATCATTAATGTTTGTCTATACTCAGCTGTATTATTGTTAGATTTTACAATTACTCTAATAGATTTTGCTATCTGAGACAAAACTCCAAATGATACAAGTACGCTTAGACCTTGTCCAATTCCATTTCTATTAATCTGCTCTCCTAAATAAGTAACTACTACAGCTCCAAAAGTCATAATAGCAACTAATAGTATTTTATCAAGTACTGAAGATGTAACACTCACACTAAATATTCCAGCTAATCTTTTATTAAATACTATACCAGTAGCAGAAAATGCTGCAAAAATCAAAGTAAAAATTCTAATAATCTGATTTAGCTTTACTTGTCCAGCTTGACCTTGTTCTCTTAATCTTGATAAAGGCTTTACAATATCTTTACTGAGCATTTGAATAATAATACTGCTTGTAACATATGGAGAAACACCTAAAGCTAGAAAACCAAATTTTGAAATTGTTCCTCCTGATATAAGATTAAACACTTCTTGCAATTTACTATTACCTGTAGATAAATGCTCAACACCTGGTAGAGGTGCAATACTACCAAGAAAGAAAATTGCAATAATGAATAATGTAAAACCTATTCTCTTACTTACTTCTCTCATTAGTCTCTTTCTCCAATCTTATTTCTTAGATCTTGTCTAATCTTATTTACAAATTCATCGTATACCTTTTGTGCTTCATTCTGATAAATAATAATCGGATTGTGTCCACTCTGACTTCTCCAATGAATTCCATTCTTTAAGCTTTCAAGAGCATCTATAAGAGTTATCCAATTTTCATCTAAAACATACAGTATCATATCCTGAAGATACTGTAACTGACCTACTTCTGTAGTAGCATTTGAATTTGTATATTCTTTACAAATATCCTTTGATAAATTTGTAATATTTGACAAAATAGAAATAATTTCATCTGAAGTAGAGCAATCTAATACTCTATTTCTAGTATTATAGAAAATATTTCTCTGTTCTCTAATAATGTCGTCATACTTTAGAGAAGATAGTCTTGTAGAATATGAATTTGCTTCAAGTTCTTCTTGTACAGTAGAAACAAATTTTGTAATTTGACTAGTGCTCATATTAAGTTTCTTAAGTCTATCACAAGTATTTGTTTTTCTAAAGATAGTATCTTCTGCAGAAATAACTGTGTAAATAGTACCTCTAGCACCTTGACGACCAGTTCTACCTTTAAGCTGTCTATCAATTCTTGAAGCATCATTTAACTCAGTCATAATTATTACTAATTGTAGTTCTGGATCAACCTTAATGTCAGTACCTCTACCAGCCATATTTGTAGCTACAGTAATTTTATACTTTTCTCCAGCTTTAGCAATAATCTTTGCTTCATTCATGTCTTGCTTAGCATTGAGAACTTTGTGCTTTAGTTTTCTTTCTTTAAGTAGCTTAGAAAGTAAAATACTATCCTCTACAGAAGTAGTACTAATTAGCACTGGATTTTTCAATCTGTGATGTTCTTCTACTAATTCAATAACTTTACCCCACTTTGAAGCCTTGTCTTTAAAGAACATGATTGGCATATCTTCTCTAATATCTGGCTGATGTGGTGGTACAACTACTACAGGTAGATTATAAATCTCCATAAACTCACTTTGTTCTTCATGAACTGTACCAGACATTCCTGCTAGATTGTCATATAATCTGAAGAAATTCTGAAGTGTAATTGTAGCAACAGTTGTATTTTCATCTTGAATAGTAACACCATCTCTGAGATGCTTTGTTTCTAAAGCAAGATGTAAACCATCATTAAATCTTCTACCATGCTGAAGTCTACCAGTAAAAGCATCGATGATTGTAACTGACTTTATACCATTCTTAGTAGTTAGAGTATAGTCAATTTCTTTCTTGTAAACAAAGTTAGCTAAAAGTGCTTGTGAAATAAAGTGCATTTGTTTTATATGCTGCTTATCAAAAATATTTGAGCACATATAAAATTCATTAATCTTCTTAATTCCACTTTCTGTTAACCAGATACTTCTTGATTTCCAGTCAATTTCGTAATCTTGACTTTCTAAAGTTTCAATGGCATCTTGAGCTTTAATACAAAAAGTATTTGCTTCATCTACAGGTCTACTAATAATTAGAGGAGTTCTTGCCTCATCTATAAGTACTAGGTCAACTTCATCAATAAGAGCATAATTAAAATCTCTTTGATTAACTCTCATTGCATTATTAGTAACCATGTTGTCATTTAGATAATCAAAACCTAGAGTAGAAGCAACACAGTACATGATGTCAGCTTTATAATGCTCTCTCTTTTCAACAGCTGAATCTTGCTGTAGATTTAGAGAAGTAGTAAGACCAAAGTAAGAATAAATTGGCTCTAAATAAGTTTTATCTCTTTCAGCTAAGTATTCATTAACTGTTACAACATGTACACCTTTATGACTCATAGCTTTTACTAGTACTGGTAGAGCACTTGTTATTGTCTTACCTTGTCCAGTATTAAGCTGAGCAATTCTATTTTCGTATAGACAAATTGCACCTTGAAGTTGCTCATCAAAAAGCCTTAGACCTGTAAGTCTATCAATTACAATAGTACCAAGAGCATATAGTCTTTCTAGTGAAAAATCAGTGTAATATTTAATGAATTTAATTCTTATCTCATCATCTGATAAGCTTTCAAATTCTTTGATATACTTTCTGATTTCTTGAACTCTTGAATCTAAAGAAAGTCTGTACTTCTCATTTTGTCTATCAATTAATTTTTCCTTTATCTTGTTCAAGTATCATTACCTCTTTTAAATTAAATTACATTCTAAAAATTGTTCTTTAGTCATATCATTGATATCTTTACAATTACCATATGACTTGTAATCAATTTCTTTAATAAGTTTATTAGTTAAGTTTTTTCTTAACTTTTCTCTTGCTTGCATACCTCTTTTATCATTATCAGTAGCAAGAATATATTCTCTAAAAGGTAAATTTTTTAGTTGTTTAATCTGCTCTGTACTACCAAGACCATTTAGAGCAATTGCATAACCACCCCAAGTCCAAACAGACAAAGCATCAATAATTGCTTCAGTAATATAAATACTATCTATCTTTTTACCTTTTTTGATTTCTTGATTAATTTCATATAAGCCATACAATGTCTTTTTTTCATTTTCTGGTATAGAAAATCTTTTACCAGTAATACTTCTTCTCATAATGAATAAAATATTACCATTTTCATCTTTATTTGGAAATGTAATAGCTTTCTGTTCTTTATCATACCCAACATCAAATTTAATTAAGATTTCCTTAGATATTTTTCTATTCAACATATACTTGTGAATAAACTGGTACTTCTTTATTTCTTGAGGATCTATATATGAAGTATTATCTTGTTCTTCATCTTCAAAAATATTAATGCTTCTCTGAGTTGAATGTGTAAAGTTATCTAGTAACCATTGAAAACCATCAACTCCATAAAATTCATGAATCACATCTTCTAAAGAAGCTACTTTATCACAAGCAAAGCAATGAAAAATACCAGTATCTCTACTTATACCAGCAGATGGATGTGTTTCACCATGAAATGGACAACATAATTGAATATTATTACCACTTGGCTTAATTATAATATCATTATCCAGACTTATTTTTTCCATAATTTCATCTAAGTCTGGAAACTCTAAATTTCTTATTTTCATATTTCACTTCTTTGTAAAAAACGAAATGGGTACCTACTATATAGAAATATAATAAGCACCCATTCGCTTAATTTTGTAATTTAGAAAATATCATCAATTACATCTTCATCATCTGCTTCAGCGTTGTATGGACTAAAATCATCTTCTTCTACACCTGAAGTCTCTTCTGTAAATGACTCATTTTCCAGAGGTGTAAAGTCAAGGTCATAGCCAAGTTCTCTAAGAGTATTAACTTCACTAGATACTGGTACAAACCATTCTGGATCTCCATTTACAATTATAGATGTAATATTCCAACCATTCTTGTTGTACTTTTCAGCTCTAAAGAAAGAGATAACAACATCAACTTCCTGTCCACTAGCAAGGTCATGATCGAATGGAATATTCTTATATCTTCCAGTAACAGGATCCTTTGAGCAAAGCATTACAGTCTTCTTACCAAGATTTTTATCAAGTCTCAGACACTTAGAGCTATTCTTATCTTCAAATGCTCTATCCATGAAATACTCAGATGCATTGTCATCAGTTGTCATTGCAACACTAAGATCATACAACGAAAGTCTATAGAAAGGACTATCTGGAATAAGCTGCTTCTGTCCAAATTCACGATTTCTGTCAGCAATTCTCTTCTGTTCTCTTTCTAGTGCTTCACCGATGTAAGGATTTGCGATCTTACAAAAGCCAACCTTACCTCTTAAAACAATCTTAGCATCTGGTGCAACGTCGTTTGTAGTTGTTTTCTGAATTACATTTTTTGCCATAGTTTTTTCTCCTAATTTTTAATCATAGTTTTGTCCATTTATATATTAAAAGTATCAAAAGTCGACACTTCTAATATCTAATTCAATTATATCATAAGATACTTAAAAAGTAAATGACTATTTAAAGTATTTTGTAATATCTGTTAAAAATTCTAATTCACCAAAAGCATCATATTCTAATAAATATTTGCTCCATAAATTATATTGACCTGGTCTGAGTTGATATTTGTAATTAGCATTTTCAAGATCATCTTCCATTCTTTTAATAGTATCATACGTTTTATTTAAATCAATATCAACATCTACTATTTTCTTAGACATCGGATAGACTAATTGAAATGTATTAAAATCACATTCAAGTTCTCTCAATGCTAAAGCATATAGACTCATTTGAAAAGCATAATCTTCTGGTACTTCATTATTATACTTACCAGTCTTCCAGTCAATTACTCTACCATCTTTTAAAGCTAAGTCGATAAAACCTTTTAATGGTCTAGAAAATAGAGTCTTATTATAAAAACAGTACTCAATACCTTTTTTGCCATTAATTATAGCAACTTCGTCTGTTTTATAAGTAGGATAAAATTCTAAAAAGTTATCTATTAAAGTATTCTGATCTTCTTTGTCTAATAAACTATACTTTGGTGCTAGTCTACTAGCTATAAGTCTACAATCAGTGCTATTTCTATATTGTATACTAAAAAATCTTTCCATGACAGAATGGAAAAATAGACCTTTATCTAAATATTTACTTTGATTATATACACAATCATAGAATAATTTATTAAGAATAGCATCAGCTGGACTATTCAAATAACTTGTAATGAATGATGAAGATAATTTGATTTTATCTATTTTCTTCTGTAGTTCTTTATCTTCAACAATGATACAATCTTTTTCTAATCTAATCTTACTCATTCTCTAATTTCCATACATTTTTCACTTTATATTTCAGTGTACACTAGATGTACTCTAGTTAATTTTTAAGTTTGGTTATATATTTATATTAAAAGCAGCTTAAAATGTCTCTGTGTACATTCTGAGTAC
>ERZ772961.711-NODE-711-length-12995-cov-3.613369_pt1 | contig 12995 bp, 20 predicted proteins | sample MGYA00580677_ERZ772961 | MGnify/ENA primary metagenome ERZ772961 (study PRJEB29015, sample SAMEA2738088) | human oral metagenome | biome: human oral; feature: human-associated habitat; material: saliva | place: China | collected 2227 ... | reverse complement strand
CAACTCAACATACTTCATCGCTTACATTTAATAATATATCCAAAGTTTTTAAAAAATCGCACTTTTTTGAAAAATTTTTTAAAAAATTTCAAAAAGTTTAAAACTAATTTTTAAAAAAGGAAATTTTAAGTGTTACTTTTCGAATATATATTACAGGAGGCAAATAAAGAGCGCTTTTTAAAAATGCTTTGGAATGAATTTGCTGATTACTCGGAAGAAATAAATTACTATTCTATAACTTATGATGAACTATTAGATTTTGTTAACAGCGATGATGTAATATTAAAAGAAAAATTTAAAAATAACTCACTAAACTGGCAATCCAAAGATTCAGAAGCTAAATGGGACGCTATTATAGCAGCATACTTAGAAAGACTTGAAAAACGTGAGCAAAATAAAAAGGAAAAAGCCATATTTAAAGCTGATACATTTAAAGAAGTAGCAGAACTTTCAGGATTCAACGTAGCAGAGCCCAGCGATTCACTAGATGATGCTAGTTTCTTACATTTAGCATTTTTAGAAACTAGCGACTTTGATTTTTATGTTCCACTAGTATATGAAGCTGCTGTATTCTGTGACTCTGTAAAATCTGGTGGTCAAGGGGCCAAATGGTGTATTGGTAATAGTACTGAGCCGGAATGGTGGTATGACCATTTAGCGGATGGCTCAATTTTTATCTTAGCTATAAATAAAAATGAGCTAAAAAAACATTCCGCAGTTCCGCAAGATAAATTAAAATTTATGATTGAACTAGCGCCTTATAATGGTGAAGTAGATAAATTTGGTAATTACTCTGGAACGCAAGCTTGGATTCAAAGTAATGATAGAAAAAAATCTATAATGCCTAAAGATTTTAAAAAAGTATTTGGGAGAACAGCTAAAGAGTTACTATTAGCTTGTAGACCTATATATTTAGATAATACTGATTATTCATGGCATATAGATAGCAGTATGTATGATTTAGAACAAGATGCTATGGCAGCTCCTTGGACAGGAGATATTTAAGGCTTATTGCTAATATTACTATATACTTAATTTTCAAGGAAAAATTTTTAAGATTTGGCAAAAATTGTTAAAATAGAAGAAATTGAACCAGTAGAACAAGCTTGCATATATTGTTCTTCAAAAGACCATTTATATGTTGGTGATGGAATTATAACACATAATACAATTATTACTGGAATAATAACAGAAATTGCATTCTTTGAAGATGCTGGGTGGTCTTCAGAAGATGTATTAAAATTCTTCTCAAAATTAAGAGGACGTATTGATTCCCGTATGTTTGGTAACTATTACGGGCGTTTTATTCTTGACTCGTCTCCAAACTCTATGGAGTCCGTAATAGATAGGTGGATTCACGAAGAAGCACCAAAGTCTAAAGCGAACTATATTCTTACTGGTTCTAGATGGAAATATTTCCCTAATGAATTCCCAAACGCACTAGATGAAAATAACTTAGTAAAGCGCGATTTTAATGTTGCTTTTCCATTATATAAAGGTGGGCTAGGTAAACCTGCGCAAGTATTAGAAAGTCCTACGCAACTAGCAACATATAATGAAAAAGATATAATTTGGTGTCCACTTGAACAAATTACTCCAAACGGTACAGTTAACTTCAAAACTAGGGCATTAGAGAGCCCCCCGCATTTTATGCGTGATATATGTGGTATTCCATCCGGCGCTGCAGATCGTATTTTCTATGACCAAGCTGTAATAGAAGACGCTTTTAATAATCAGTTAAGAAATGTTTTTAGTAATATAATTGCTTTAAAAGAGGAGGAACCAGAACACCTTATTTGGAATCAAGTTAAAGATAAATTCTTTAATAAAGTAATGAATGATTACTATTTTTATTATGAGCCATCTATGCCAAGAGTTGCATCTATAGACTTAGCACTTTCTGGTGATACCGCTTCTATAGCCGTTTCCCATGTAGAATGGTGCCCAGATGTAGATGAAAATGGCGACCAGAATAAACTGTATGTTACAGACTTTACTATACCAGTAATTCCTAAAGGTGGGATGATTAACTTAGACGCATTTAAGTTTTTTATTATAGACTTAGTACGTCTTGGACATATGAATATAACTCATGTCTCTTTTGACGGATTCCAATCTAGAGCATTAATGCAAGCTCTTGAAAGATATGGCTTTTTAGTGGAACTAGTATCAACAGATAGAACGAACTTACCTTATAATGCTTATATAGATTATGTTTTTCATAGAAGATGGATTTGTGGCAAAAATATAATGGTAAAAAATAATATGTTATCTCTTGAATATTCAAAAAGAGAAACTGGTTCTACCAAAGTAGAACATAAAAAAGGAAGAAATACTTATACAGACGATTTTTGTCAATCAGGTGCAGAATACTCAGATTCAGCATGGGCAAACTCTCAAGTAGGTTATTTAGCAAAAGACTGTACTGATGCTATTGCTGGAAATATAGCTTTACTTGATACTTATCCTGATGAATTTATTCCTAGAAAAATTTGGAATAAAAATGAAACTCTAGATAGAACATATTTGTCTATTAAAGAGAAGACTAAAAATTTCTTATCATCTATGAATTTATTTACTTAATAAGTAATTGTCACTTCTTTTTTGATAGCGTCGTCTGGTAAAGTACCATCTACTTTTATAGAATATTTTAGGCCATCTGGCGTTCTAATAATTGAAATTATATCCTGTTTTCCACTGCTATTAATAATTTTCGTAGAAAATCCAGCATTTTCTTTTTTATATGATTTATAACAGTTAGCAGTAGTAATTGAACAATTATTTGCCACCCTCCAATAGTTTTCTTTTTCTGGTGGTCTTAACCCTATCATGCGCCAATAAGTATCATTTTCATCATTTTGTATATCTTTAGGCTTACCTTCGTATTCTTGTATTGGTATAACAATAATTCCTATAATAGGTATTGCCATTATAGCAACAAACATGTCTACTAGGGATAAACAGGACATACCGTTCATTATGCCAATCTCCCATATAAAACTAAGTCTGTATTAGCATCTTTTAAATAACCCAAGATTGACTCTCTTCTTACCGTTTTAGAATCTTCGTTATTAGTAATATTAATAGTTCGCTCAATTCCTACTTCATCTTTTTTGATTGAAATAAAATCATATTGATTAACGGGCAATTCAGATTTTTCTATTTTTCTAATTTCTTTTTTCTGTTCCTGTTTTTGTGTATCATTAGGGTAACGTTTAATTTGGTCAAATTCCATATGCTGTCTAGCCATATTAGAATTATTGCCATACCAATTAGACTGACCATTATCTTGGTAATTATACTGAGGTTGACTATAAGTAACAGGAATATCACATTTATGAGTCCATTTTTGCCCATTATTACATGACCCAGAATTAGAACAATTTTTAATTATTCTAAAAATACAGTAAAGCATAACACCAAAACAAAAAGTTATAGTTAAACTAAATACAAGTATCGAGAATGCGCCACATAAATCTTCACAACCATTATTCATATATCCTCCAAAAGTAATAATTTTAAAGTGGGCTAAAATCCTAGCCCACAGTATTATTCTGCCTACTTTAAAAAAATAGATTTATCAGCTTTAATAAGCTTTTGACGTTTATCTAAATTTTTATCAAAGTAATCTAAAGGATTTGAACCTCTGGAATAAGAATATACTTCGGGCAGAAAATACGCTTTTGAGCGCATAACAAAATGATTATATTGAGATTTATATTCATCTTTAATAGGCTTTTTATCTTCAGCATTAGCCAATGCGTCTTTTAACGCTTCTGCAACTCCAATTGTCGGCATAAAATAATTTTCAGTTGTATTAAGATAAGAAACGCCTGTAACAACTTCTTTTGTTTCCGGATTAAAGTACGAAAGACAAATTCCACGAGCATTAGCACGGTCAACCATAACAGAATTGTTAACTAAAGAGCCAACAGTATATTCTCGCAAACGCTCATAAAGCAATTTCTTATCCTTATGATACTCAAGAAAATCAAGAGCATCCGCGGTGTCTGAGACTATTTCAAAGAACCAGTTACTCATATCCTTTTTCTGCTCTTTGGCAAAGTCTTCAACTTCTTTATGTAATAAAGCATTATTACAATTTTTCTTACGATTTTCGGAATATTGCTTAGCGCACTCCAAAATTTGTTTCTGAGAAAATTGATTCATTTTCAATTAGAAACCCCCATTTTTTGTTTCATTTTCATATTATAACACTGTTGACATAGGCAGTCGTACTCCCTATCACCAACAGCTATTTTTTGAGTTTTAATTCCCTTATTATAAAAAGAATAATTTGCAACATCACTACCACAATTCATACAAACCGAATTCAATTTTTGAATTTTATCGCAATAAGGCAAAATTTTAATGGTTTCTTCAAATAAATTACATTCAGAAGTTGCAATTAAACCACTGAAATATATGTTTGTATTAGGTTCATTTAAAAAACAGAACAAGCTAGAATTTTTAATTAGAAAAAATTCATCTATAAATATAGCTTTATAATCTTTTTGTTTTATCTCGTCTATATCTGACTGTTCGAGCTTAGTTTGGTAGATAACATCAAGAATATCACTATACTTTTCTTGTAGCTTCTCTATATCAACTTCATTAGAATGGGTAAAGTATCCACGTGTATCTTTCTTAGCTCTTATCAAAAGAATTTTCTTTTTAGAGAATAAATACCTTTCTAACCTTTAGAATAAAACTGTACTCTTGCCTGAGAACATTGGGCCACAAATTAATGTAATCAAAATATAATTTCCTTAAAACTTTTTATTTTTAAATTTGTTTACATCTTTTGACCTAAATACCAACCAAAACATATAACTAAATGAAAGTATGAAAAAATTTTTAACTTTATTAAGTCTTTGTTTTTGTTTTTCTCTATTTGCTAACGAGCATGTATTTGTTACTGGTGTTTCTGATTGTGAATATACTAATCATGAAAATCTTTATGAGACGTGGTATGATACAAATTATAAAAACCCAAGATTGGTTATTTGGGACCTAACTTTTGAAGAAGCGATTTTATCTGACCAAGCCTCTGGAAATAGGGCTTCAAAATTTACAAAGTTTGATAGTTCTGTTGACCAAAAAATTTACAGTAAGAGTGGCTATGATAAGGGACATATGTGTCCAAATGGTGATAGAGACTGGTCTAAAGAAAGCGCAGAAATTACATTTAGAATGGTTAATATATGCCCACAATCTTCTAAGTTAAATAGAGGAAGTTGGAAGCAATTTGAAAGTTATGGGCATAAATTAGCTAAAAGCAATATGTTAGTAACTATTGTATGCGGACCAATTTATAGTGAAACAGACAAGTATATAAAAAATACAGTAAGAATACCGTATGGTTTTTTCAAAATATTTATTATAGAAAATAAAGTAGAGTGCTATATATTTAATCAAGAGGGATATTACTATAGAACTGACCTAACTCAAATAGAAAAAGTAACAAATTTAAAATTTTCTTTTCCTAAAAAGTAGGTGTATATGAAATATAAATGTGATTTAGAAGAAATAGCCCCCGAAGTTTGTAGTGCAACTTCTGTTAAAGAAGTTTGCCTAGCAGTTGCTAAGTTTCTTAAAAAACATGACGACAAATATGTAAAGAATTTGCTCTTTAGAGTAAAAAAATGTACATCACTTGAACAAGCACAAGCGGATTTTTATTCTTTCATTCTTGCACAATCTGGCCTAGGACTTAAAAATGAACTTCGTTCTATAGAAAAAGACCACTGGCCAGTGCCTGGAAAAATTTGGGGAGACTAGAGTTTCTTTACAAAAAATGGATGGACAACGTAGAAATCAAGTTGTTCATTCTTAAAAAATTTTGAATGGTCTATATTTGTGTAGCCAATATGCTTATATTTTGGAGCTACTAATAAATCTATTGCTTGGAGTGTAATATAGTTGTATCCTGCTTCTTTAGCAATATATTCTAAAAATTCCATAGAATTAGAAAATACATGTAACTTTTCCTTTAAATTTGAATCTCTAAATGGTTTTTTTACTTCTATTTTTGAAAGATGCAATGAGTTTGGATATACTGATTTAAATTCTGTCCTATAAGAGTCATTCACACATAACAAAGCTACTAAAGTTTTTAATCCATTTATAAAACAGAATATAGCAAACCAGTCACTTAATTCTGTGTACAAAGAGCCATAGTTTCTAAGCGCTTCACTACATAGCGGAAAATCTGAATCTGCCATTAGTGCAACTTTTGTACTTGGAATATTTAGAATTGAAAAATCACCAAATTTTAAACTTGACTTAAGTCTTGTTTTCATGAGCAAAAAATTTCTAAAAAGGAATAGAGATGGAAATAGAGAAAGTTACTAGCCCAGTTGAAACAAGTCCTGCTCCACCCCAAAATAGCGCAGTTCTAACATTGTTATCTATTCCAGGAATAAATGAAATAGCAGTACAAATCAAACCACCACCAGTAAAACATAAAGAAGCAATTCTAGCTCGCTTAAGTCCACTATACCGCTTTTTTAGCATTTCAATTTCTTCTGCTTGCTTTTTAGCTAACAGTTCTATATTCTCAAGTTGTGTTTTTAAAAGTTCACCTTCATTAAGCGCTCTTGTTAGTTCTTCTTTTATTATACCTAAGTCGTCTAATTGACTTTTATTCATTTTTTGAACTATTATGAGGAATTTCTGATAATGTTCTAACAATTCTTTCATAACTTTTAGATTGTTCAATTGCGATTTCGAATCCGTACTCGAAAGAGTTAGCTGCTCCTGATTTGATTTCATCTGTACGTCTTTCAGTATCTGCAATTTCTGACTCAAGTTTAGAGATAAGAAGTCGTTGGACTTTATTTGATTCTGCAAGTCGTTCAATTCCATCAGCAATGAGCTGTCCTGTTTTTTCTGCTGAGTCCGCTGAAGATTTTGAAATATTAAGCTGCTCAAGTATTCTATCTGTTTGAGCTCTTCCTTGTACGATTCGTTCGATAAGTTCTTTGCTATTTCCTGAAGCTCCTCCAAATCTGACAAATCTTCCGATACTAAAGCTGGTCGCACAGCAAATAATAAGAATAATAGTATATATAATAGTCTTTTTTTCAATTACAATTTTCTCCATTTTTAATAATGTTTCCTTAAAACCTTTAACAAATTCGCATCGTTCTCATCTAATGAGTCTAGTATAAGATTATGCTTTATAACATAAAGTAGTGTTTTTTCAAAATTCGATTTTATAAGTAAGTCATAGTTTGAATTATATGCGCCAATTAAATCTTTAAGGAAAAGTTCAAGCGCAAAATGTCTAGAAAGAACAAAGGTTTTTATTTTATCAGCTCTATTTGAGTCTTCAACTCTGTATCGTATATTTTGGTAATTATGCGGAATTATGAACTTTTTATCTGTTGGTAATAAATAATAAAAAATACCATCAAAAATTTGTTCTTCTGATAGGTCTTCAGTAGCTAATAGTTCTTTATACAATTCTATTACAAATTGTTCTTGCGAAATCCTACTTCCATCTAGATTGGTAAACTCTTCAGAATAAGAATTAAATCTTTTACCATATTTATGTATTGTATTTGGAACAGAGGAGACTTTGCTATCTACGTAGGCTTTAAATATCTTTTTTGCTACATAGGATGCCTCAGCCTCGGCTAATCTTGCTATTTCTGCAGCTTTATAAATAAATTCAAATAAAACCATATAAAAATTAGTCTCTTTTAAAAACATATAATATATATGTGGAATATTTTTAGTAAAAATAAAAAACAAAAGAATATAAAAAGCCTCTTAGATAAATATGATATTGTTACTGTACAATTTGCTAATGGACAGCATGATTGGTCTACTATTATATTTCATAATGCTAAAATAGATAAGTTTAGCGAAAAACTTACATTTATTAGATGGCCCTTAGATAAGGGCATACTAAAAACAATAAGCGTGAATAAATTATTAGATGCGGCAGTGGTTAATTCATTAGATGACGCTAAAATAATTTATGATTTTTATAAAAAAAATTTGGGCACAGCAGTAGATGGAATTGTTTTTAATTCTGATGTAACTGGTATTAATGACAGATTAATTGGAAGATGCGTAAAATAAGCAATAGGTCTTATAAAGAAGCTGTTAATATAGCTTTAGAGCATAAAAGGGCTTTTCTTTTTGAGAGAAAAGAAAATTATAAACCATCAGAAAAGACTTATGAATCTTTTATATTAGGTAGTTTGCTTCTTAATAATAATATAAGCATATTGTTAGATGCTTTAAAACAACAATCTATAAAAGGAGCAGGATTAAGTTCATTAGAGATAACAATACCAGATAATATAAAGAGTTATTTCAATTGTGAATGTACAAAAATAGAGCTAGTAAGTGAAATATTTACAGAAGCTTTTTTAGAAAAAGTAGAGAAAGATGATATTTTTTATAATATTATAAAAGATGGCAGTCTTTACAAAATAGAGTTAATTCCATCAGAATACTCTGGTATTTATTTTGAAGTAGCTAGAAATGATAATAAATTTACCTGTTCACTGCTTAATTCACAAATTTGTATAAGTGTGTACAGCGATATAAAGCCTTTAACTGAGGATGTAATTATTGGTATAGAAAAAGCTCTTTTCAAAAATAAAGAGTCACAATTATATTCTATAGTGAATTTGAATACATTTTATTATAAATAGCCTTCTGTATCCGCTGAGTCACTATAAATAATATTTTTTGGCCAATCTTCAAATTTTAAATCTAAGTTATCAAACCAGTCGTTTTCGGATTCTTCTTCAGTTACTGGCCATATAGTAGTTACTACTTCTGTATGTAAAAAAGATAATGGTATTTTTATATCTTTATTAAGCCATTTAAGCTTTTCTATATAGCAATTGAAAAAAGAAAACTTAATGTTAGAAGATTCATCTATAATAAGACTGCCTAATGGAAAATTCAAAATTTGAATACTTTCTATATTATTTGAATTAAGCTTAAGTAGGCTAAGCCAATCTATAATTTTCGAGATGCGGAAAAGAGTAGTCTCATAGGAGAAAAATTCTTCAAAGAAGAAATCAGAGACATCACTATCTACTAGTGCGTAGCCGTTAAAATCAATAGCTAAAGTTTTAAGACCACCATAATCAAAAATATAATTTTGTATTTCCTCACTAGTAACTGATAGAATATTTTCTATAGGAATCTTCTTTTCTGGTCTACAATAGTTATTTTTAAATTTTTTATGATAAGTGCTATATACAGAGTCAGGATTTTCCAATAATGGTTCTACGGAAATTTCCATCTCCTCTATTGACCTACCAAATTCATGTTTAAAAAGCTCATAGCTTATTATAGAATCTTGGTTATTATTCTGAGTCCAAGCACAAGAAGTGTAATCAGCACGTTTAAGCTGAATCATGAATTTTAAATCATTATTATAGCTTGTAAGTTTATTAAATCTCTCTTTATTTATTACTAGAATAAATACGTCACCATTAGCAGTATAGTCTACCCAATAGCCATTGCTTCCCTCATAGCCGATACACCATTTAGCCCCTTGTCCGCCAGCTTGTACTGAATCACAAAATATACACGCATTATGTGTGAGCGGAACGTAGAAGTCATATTTCTCATTTTCCAAGTCTGACATATGAATAAAAGAAGCATCACCTAACGGTTCAGAACAAGTTTCTACAACTTTATGGCCTGCGGCTTCAGCGGCCTCTTTAAAAGTCTTAGCTTTAAAGATTTCTTTTTTCCGTCCCTATCTACTTTTTTCTCTTTTCTCTCAATAAAAGAGTTTATGATTGCTGCCCATTTTAAGCTGAAGTCTTTATTACTTCGCCAGTCAAGACCAATTTCTTCAAATTCTTTTTTTAGAATTGAGTCATCACTATTTACAAAGTCTAGCAAGTCCTGATATTTGATATTATAAAATTTTATATTTTCGTCTTTATCAGAAAATTTATCCCAAAGAACTCTAAAAAATCGTTCTTTATTAGCTTCCTGTAAAATATATTCAAAAAGTAACATATTTTAAATTAGTATGGCTTAGACCTACATATAATTATAATTATGAGTATAGGCATGACATTTTATGGTTTGTCTACTCCACCGTGGAGAAGAGTAACTTGCAAAATTAATAAAGAAAAAGTAATTGGTAAGTATGTAATTGTTGAGGAAAGTTGGAATAATATGCCGCTAGCCGGAGACTTTTCATTAGAAAAAATTGGTTATAAAGAGTATAAATCTCCTACACGCAATGAACATGTCTATACTTGCATAGGTGAAGGAATGGAAAGAGTTGTGAATTCACATAGAAAGCTTAAAGTTAGCACTTTTACTTGTAGTGAAGAGGACATAGAAATTATAAGAAAGTGGTTTAAGTCTTTTGGTGGCGAGGATAGAAATTTTGTAGTGGAGCATTGAAAAATGGAGAATTTTTATAAATTTATAGCAGATAAAAAAGAATTAGAGTATTTTTATAATTATGTTATTGCTAGTGATTCTAAAGAAAGAACAGCGCATCAGATATGTTTATCACTAAGGTCCAAAAATTTAACAAAAGAAGAAATAGTATCATTAAAAAAAGGAATAGCACATTATGGCCTTTTCTACCCAAAGCAGTATAGAGTAAAAAAGGAAAATACTTTTCAAGACTTTATTAATATATTACAAGAGTATGAAGTTAGAAAAGGAACTTTTGGCATAGATGAAAAGTTAGAACAAAAGGGCTTTACTCTATATATGTCCTGTAATCCATCCAGCGATTTACTAGTAGCAAATGCTATAGGACATGCTTATAACGAAAGTAGCAAAGAGACATTTCTAGCATTTACAACTAAGAAAGATCCACAGCAAGCTGTTAATAACGCTATGTCCTTGCCATATAGAGTCGGCCATTTATTTACAAGTAAAGGCTGTACTGAGGATAAGTTTGTACACTTGGATTTTGATTTTAGAGATGATTTAAAAGAAGACGAATCAGCAACTAAAGAAGCAGGCTCAGTAATAATAAATTGTGGCAATATACTTTTTGGAAAAGAAAACTTACTAGTAATAAGAACCAAAAATGGAATTCACGTTATAATTAAAGAGTCTGCTTATGGAAAAGCGGCCAAATATATATTAAGTTTAGATAAAGATGAAGCTGAAGCAGAATATGGACTTAAAAATGGACCTAATCCTACAACATGTTTTATTTATGCAGTAGAAGAGAATTATTCTTATACTTTTCAAGAACCAGAAAAGGGTCATACTTACCAGCAAAATCAATGTTTCGTTCCAATTCCTGGGGTATACCAATATGGTGATTTTGAAGTTAAAATTTTAAACAAGATACAATAGATAAAGAGAGGACCAGCAGATGAATTATTCTTATATTTTAAAAGTTTTAACAATTTTAGCCGTTATAGCAATTCCAATATTTGTTTATGCAATATTTAAAATTTTTATAGCACTTCTATATAATGCTAGAGAAAAACTCGCGGAAGATTTAAAAAAGGAATATTTTTCTGAGCCAATAAGAATAAAGAAAAATAGGCAATTTGGGCGTTTAGATAAATTTATAAACTACTATGAGTGGAATTTAGCTGGCCTTGTTGACAAACTACAGGCTGTGTCTATTATATCTTGGGTTATCTTACTTTTAGTTGCTATTGCTTATTCATTCACATTTGCAGATGAGTATAAGATTGTCAAAAATTGGGACAAGAACTATGATTACTATAGCCAACTGAAAAGTCCATATGTTACAGAAATTTTGGCTGCTGAAAAATTAAATTTAGAAATTGATAATCTATATTTCTATTCAGATGAGTATGTGTCCAAATTCAGAAAGATTGATACTACTTTATTATGGAAAAAATTTTATGAAAAAACTATAAAGGAAGATGAATTAGAATTTAAAAATGGCAATAAGAGCTTACGTGAATGATGAAAAGAATCCAGTTTCTTCAATTGAAGAACTAGAGAATAAGTATGATAAAAAGTATTTAAGCGAAAAGTTTTTCTATTGTAAGTGCGAGAAGTGCGGAAAAGTTCTGCAGAAAAAGTATTATCTATATACTGGTAAAAATTATGGTGTTCCACCTAATAATTGCGTTTGCAGAGAATGTAAATATGAAAAAACCATGGTTAAAAAATATGGTTCTACACGATTTTTAATAGATAAAGCTAGAAAGTCTATGATGAAAAAGTATGGCAGCACAAGTACTGCTCAGTTTATTGACTATACAAAAACTGATTATGCTGCTAGAACAGAAAAGTCTAGAAAAACCTGTATTGCTAAGTATGGTGTTGATAATCCAGCAAAAGCGCAAGTTGTTAAAGATAAAATTAAAGAAACTAATCTTGAGCGCTATGGCGAGACACATGCTTGCAAACTTCCAGAAATGCGAAAGAAACTTAGTGAAATAGCAAAAGCTAGACCAGAGTTTAAATGTGCTGCTATATCTCATGAAACCCATTTAGCAAATCGGTTAGCAGAGGTAGAAGAAAAACAGCTAGAATGGCTGGACTCAGATAAATTTAGAGGTAAATTTGATAAGAAAGCTAATAAAGCTATAAAGTATACTTTTAAATGTAAAAAATGTGGTTTTGTATTTAAAGATGAATTTTGTAGAGATCAATATGGAAATTCTTACCCTATTTGTCAAGTATGTAATCCAAAAAGTGCAGTAAATGGCGGAAGGTCAAAACAGGAGACAGAATTGTCTCTTTATATAAGAGATATTTATTCTGGCCCAGTATTAGAAAACCACAGAAAAATTTTAGCAAAGAATAGAGAACTAGATATTTATCTTCCAGAATTAAAATTAGCTGTAGAGTTTAATGGAACATTTTGGCACGGATATACAAAATATAATTATAAAGACGGCGTAGATTTAGAAGAATTTAAAGCCGATTTTCTTTCTAAAAAAGATGAATGTGAGAGTTTGGGAATAAAGCTTGTAACAATTCCAGAGTCATTATATAGCAGTTCTTTTAATGCTATATAATGACTCTGGAATTGTTACAAGCTT
>ERZ772961.709-NODE-709-length-13021-cov-4.158800_pt1 | contig 13021 bp, 12 predicted proteins | sample MGYA00580677_ERZ772961 | MGnify/ENA primary metagenome ERZ772961 (study PRJEB29015, sample SAMEA2738088) | human oral metagenome | biome: human oral; feature: human-associated habitat; material: saliva | place: China | collected 2227 ... | reverse complement strand
TATGAGCTGTTTCCTGATAATCATAAAATACACTTTCTAAGCAGACTACATACCCATAAGTAAAGTCATCATTGCAGAGTACACACACATAGTCCGCTTCATCAAAACCATCAACAGACTTTCCATTGGAATACCTCTCTGATGATGGCGCTTCCTGTCTACAGTTTATAACTTGATTTTTGAATAAGCACGGAAATTTCGGTAAATTTTTTAATTCTGAGTCTGGTATATCCGCAAAATGTGGTAATATTCTAACTTGTAATCTATCATCACCAAATTTACCACGTTTGTAAACCCTAGCTCTATGAAAATGTAGTTCTGGACTTATCTCTGAAAATGTCGCCATATAGGTAATTAGTCTTTAAATTTGAACCTCTAGGCAATAGCAGAATAGAATGTTCTATAATCATCAAGAGTAGTATTTTTAGTATTGAGTGTAAATGTCGGCTTTATTAGTTTTAATGTAGTAGCAGCGTTTTTAATATCAGTTTTATTTATTGTTATTTTAGAAACAAGCCATCTTCCAGAAATCCAGTGCTTTTTTAGCTTTGTAGGTTTAGGAGTATACTTACCTTCTTCATCATATTCTTCTATTACTTCTTCTGTAGATGGCACCCAAAAATCTATTGTAGAGCCTACCGTTATGCTTTCGTCAAATCCTGCAAATCCTACTACTAATGATAATAAGTCATTAACCGCTATATCATTATTTCTTGATAGTGATACTTGGTCTTCAAATGGTAAGTGTTCGAATATATGGGCGCTAGTAGCATCAGAGTTAGCTATTAGCCTATTTTTAATAGGGGTATAAGACATTTTTGCTGTTTGTGTATTAGCGCCAGCTTTTACTTCGGGACTCTGCCAACCTAAATACACTTCTTCAGTTTGATTATTATGAATGTAAAGCTTTTCATTTAATTGGCCAACCATTTCTAAAGTATTTGATAGACTACCAATATTAGAAGCGCCTATTTTACAGCATATATAGCCTTTTAAGTCTTTTTGCTGCATATATTGTGCTAGTTCATTATCCTTACCAGCACTTACTATGTAGGATATGACATTTTCATCAACTGTTAATAATTTTTTAGGCTTTTTAGAAAAGAGTTTAGAAAAAGAAGACAGTGTAACAAACCCATATTGGTCTACAAAGAATAGCGAATTGCTAGTACCAATTAAGGTATATGGTAATAACTTTTTTTCTATAAAATCTAAATCACTTATAGCTACTTTATATCTTATACTACCAGAGTCCAAACTTTTTTCAAAATCATCTTCTCTTACAATAATATCAGCTTTATCTATGGCTTCTTTACATACTGTATATATTGTTTCACTAAGCTTCTTTTTTTCATAAGCGTGGTCTGAGAAATTATTATATAAACGCCAAGATTGCTCCGCCCATATTTGTATATAGCCACCTAATGTTTTATTTTCAAATTCAAGACCATTAAACATTTTTGTAATAACAAAAGATGTAAAATTTATTTTAGCAGCTTGGCCCTTTCCAGACAATATAAATGGTACAACTTTTGACCCTATACTGAATCTTAGTTTTGACCATAAATCACCTCTAGGGTCTTTAATAGATAAATGCAAAGTTGGCAAGGAGGTTTTAATATCATTATTAAATTCAAAAACTTCTAATGCCTCAGGTTTTATCTCCTCACCGTCTATAGTAATTATTAAAATCTGCTCTATCATCTATTCTCTTTTCACTTTACTTGTATGAAAGTTTATTAAGTCTTTAAGACTAAAGTTTGCTATTATAGTACCCGGCTTTAGCATTCCAACGTACGGTATCATGTTCATTCCTAGTAAAATATCATCATATACTGGAACACTATAGTTCTTTAGCATAAAAGACCAAAATTTGTTTATATCACCAAAAGTCGCTTGGGTAAAAGTAGGAACTTCGGTTATTTTTACATCTGAAAAATTAATACTTAAACAATCCGGATAAGCTTGCCCATCATTATCTAAGACAGAGGATTCTGTCATAAAATCGTATCGCGATTCCATTTTACCTCCTAGTAGAAGTATCCAGCCTGTAGCAGCAAGTCTTCTGCCATAGGCTTATAAACTGGTATTAAGTCTATTGCTATATTACCTTTATACGGAAATCCAGCCTCATCTACATAATTATAGTCAAAAGTATAATTAGCTTTTGATACTTGGTATGGGCCACCAATATATTGGCCTAATCTAAAAAATACAAAAGTAGTTCTTTCAGCTGCAGCAGCTGTTGCTGCATCCGATGCTAATAAAGTTGCTTCTAATATTTGCTCAGAAAGTTGAGCTATCTGATTACCAGCCTCGCCAATACCGCTTACAATTCCGCCAGAGTTTGCTATTGCATCTTTAGCTTTACCTAAAGCCTCAGGTGTTTCTCTTGAAAAAACTTTTTTTAGTACATCCGCACCAGCGCCTAAAGTTGCTCCCCACATAGCAGCGTAGAATTGTGATGGAGTAGCACCAGGAGTTACTATATAGTGGTTGTTATCATTTATTCTTTGTGGGGCTATACAGTTTACTAGAGCCATAATTGGTCTTACTACTTCTATTTCACCAGAATAAAATCCACCACATCCAAAATTAAATCCAAGGTCAAATTGCATTTCTGAGGCTTTTAAATCTTGTGCTTGGAGTAGTCCTAGATTTTCTATTTTTGAAGTCTGGTCGTACATAGTAGAGTCTTTAGAATTTGCACGTGCTAATCTTTGAGCATAAGAACTATCACTTTCACCACTTTCTCTGCCCATTTCATTTACCATGTTAGCAGCACCTTTGATAGCTCTACCAAACTCTCTACCTTTTCTAGCAAAGTCTCTAACATTACCAAGTATAACACCACCACCTTGTTTTAATGATTCTCTAATATCTAGGAAAGAATAATTTATACCTTCTTTTATAGTATAATTCGCTAGTGTTGGGTAAACCGATTTTGGAACTGCAGGTAATGCTGCAGCATTAACTTTGTGGCTATCGTCTCCTTGGAGAATCATAGATTTACCACACCTCCAGTTATTCCAGACATCTTCAGTAAGAGAAGCTATAATTTCTTTCATATTAGCAGTCATGAAAGATTTTAGGTCCATAGAGGCAAAACATAAATCTATTATTTTGGTTCTATTGGGCTCTCTACTATATCTTGGTGGGGATTCTGGGGTACCAATAGCAAAATTATGAGTTTCACCCCTAGCAGTTCTACCACGAGCCAGCGTTATTAAAGGACCCTCGCCTTGTACACCCTCTATCTTTTTTACATGTCTTTCTTTACTGCCGTCATTTTCTGGTCTAGTATTTGTTTTATCATTTGTCGGCTTAGTATTTATATCTGACATTTTTTAGTACTCTCCATATTTACTAGCATCAGTCATGCTGGCATTTTCATTATAGTCTACTTTATCATATTCACTAGGTTGCTGTGGATTTTTTATTTTTATACCCTCTTCATACCATGTCATCATTATACTTCTCATAGACTCCAAATATTGAATCATAGTATCATTATTTGCAGCCATAGTAGCTGCATAATCTTTTTCAGCCGCCGCTTTTGAAACTTTTTCTGATTTTGGAGCTTCTCCAATAGAAGATAATTTGTCTAAGTTAGCGCTACTATCGGCTATTTTATTTAGAGAAGCTGCTATTCTATCAAGCTGGTCTGCTACAAGCTTTAACTCTGGGTGCATTTCACTAAAGCGCTCTATTCCGCTAATAGCATTATTATTGCTAAAGCTGGTTAAAGCAGTAGTAAAGTTATTTAGTTTTGAGGAATCAAGCTTGTTGAATTGCTCATAAGCTGATACCATAGTTTCTATGTTAGCCTTTAGCGCTTTTACATTTTTCTCAAAAATGTTTGTGTTAAAGTTTGGATCGGCCAATTTATCCATTATTTGGAAGATAGGATGCTGAGAAGCAACTGCATTAGCAGCAGCCCCCATTCCTATTTGGATAAACTCCTTTATCATGCCCATCTTTTCACCTTCACCAGATATGCCCATTATTTTTGATAATTCTTCTAGTAAAGTTTTTAAAGCGCTTAAACCTCTGGCCAGTTGGTCCTGCTTTAGAGTCCCCATACCTACAACTGCTTCACTTAATGGTTTAACAGCATTTACTACTTGAATTACAGATTCAAATACTTTCTTATCCACTTCTGCTGCATTAGCTTTTATGCCATCTATAGCTTTTATTACTCCGCCATCTTTGCTAAGCAATTTTGTCAGTATTAGAGATATGTTGGCTATTCCATCATCTATTTCTTTTTGATTTTTTAGTTTTGCTAATTGTGTTATTGAATCTATTAATATTGGTAAAGAACCTATTACTTCTGCTATAGCATTCGTTATAGCATTTATCCCAGTACTATTAGTAAATATATTAACTTGTTCAGAAACAGTTTTTCCTACTTCTTTTACTACACCTAATATTTTAGCGAGTGGACCGTTAGTGTCGCCAATTTTAAGTTTATCTATACCAGAAGTAGAATCAGCTAAAGCAGCTAAACCTTCTTTTATTGGTGGTCCTATTTTTTTAAGAAGCTCACCATAAAAACCTAGTATTAAAAGTGGTAATAAGCCTGTTAATAAACTTACTGAGTTGCCTATATCACTGCCAAAAATTAACTTAATCAAGAAACCAACAGCGCCACTACTTTTTTCCTCTTGGGATGCTGTAAGCTCTGTATTAATAGTTTTTAAAACCTGTCCTATAGCTTTTATAGCAGTAGTTATTGAGTCTAGGTCTACTTCTATTTTTGCTAATTCATCAAGTCCACCTTTTAATGATTTGGCTGCAAATTTTAATAAAATACCATATACAGTTAAGGGTAGTATAGCTAATAAAGACTCCCAAGTTATAGCTGATTCTTTTTTGCCATCTATACCATTTTCCAAAACATCATTAAATGCTATAATACCAATTATAGCTCTAACTGGGCCGGTATTTGCTATTGGAACTCCAGCTGGAAAAAACTCTTTTCCTATTTTATTAAATTTTTCCATTGAGGAAAGAAGTAAAGAGGCAGCTATTATTAATAAAAATCCTACTAGTCCAAGCATAGCACTAGGTAGTATTGACCTTAATATAAGTATCCCAAAAGTTTTACTACCAAAAGCCGATAAAAATCCAATAATACCAGAGCCCATATGTTTTGGGTCTGCGGGGTCCGCACCGTCTATTACTCCATTGCCTAAGTACCCGATAGCTAGTAATGCATCAACTGCTAATTTGCCAGCTTTTATAGTCTGCTTCATAGACCATAATAAAGCTAACATACCTAGCCCTATTGTCATAGCACTTATAGCACCAAGTAGGATAAGCGGGCCAACAAGCCCAAGTATTATAAATATACCTGTTGATATTGCTGTAACAATTCCAACATTCAGCAGTCCACTTAAAATATTTTTATATGAGTATTTAGAAATCTCATCTACGATTTTTATATTTATAAGCATAGCAATATAAAATACTGCCATACCAAGTGCTGCAGTAGTAGCGAATATTGTTGTCATAATACCGGGCATTACTTTTAGTAGTATTCCAGTAGTTATAGCAAAAACTGATAGTAAAAGGCTGGCTAATAAGGCCTTTGGGAGGAAAGGTAATATTAGGGCCGACGCTATAACTGCTAATCCTAAAAATACAGTTCCAGCAAATAGATTTAATGCTATTTCCCCAAAGTCTTCTAGTATATCTCTATTTTTAAATAATTGCTTAGCTATATTTACGTATAAAGGAATCATCTTCCCAAGTATAAATAATGATATTGTAGCTGGAAGTGCAAATGGTAGCGCTATAGTAGCTATAATTGAAGTTACTAATAGCCCAGTAACGCCTTTTTGTAAGCTTGGTGCTATTTCTGCTAAGAATTTAAGCTCTTCTTCACTTTCTTTTACAACAAGTGCTAGCTTAGATATTTCATTAGTTAGCTTTATACTATTTTTTACACATTTGAATAATACACCCCACGAAACTTTTTTTAAATCTGTGGATGCTGCTGCTAGCACTGGTGGTAATTCTTTTAAAGCAGTAATTAAACTAGAAAATTTTCCGCCTTCTTCCTTAGAGGACTTTACTGGTGTGATGTTTTTTTCTTTTTCACCACTGCCTTTAGTTTTTTCTTTTACTAGTTTAAGTAGCGTTTTATGCATAGATTCTAGTGTAGTATTTATAAGTAATGCACCTAAAATCCATTGCTGGTCTACTATATTTATATCTTGTGGTTTTAAACCTGTTAGCTTATTAGCTTTTCTAAATGTTTCTTGGGCATCTGAAATACCATCTTTTGGCGAGATAATATTAGACATCTTATCTAATAGCCCATCAGCTGAGTCTCTAACACCTTTTTCCTTATCAGATGAAATGCCATTTATAGCATCAACTATTTTTTTCATATCTTCTGTAAGATTTTTTTCTAGTCTAGCTATAATTTTTCCGATTGGTTCTTCTTTCTTAGAGACACCAGCTACTTTGGCATCTGCTGCTTGAGCTTGAGATTCTTCTATATTATTTCTAGCCGCAGAAGCATCACTACCTCCGACAATTACTGTTATATCATCACCTGGCATATGTATAGTTAGTGGACGCTCCACTAATTAAAATGTTATGAAAATAAGTAAGCAGTCTTTTGCAGATTTAGAAAAGCTTTTAAAAAAAGTTCGTTTAACAAATAAGAAAGATGTAGACTACATAAATGGAATTGTTGACATTTATAATTACTCTTTAGATTTATCTAAATCTTTGGAAAAAGAACTTAAAAAATTTTCATTTTGTGAAGCATGTAGCCATTTTCATAAAAAAGTGCCATTTAATAAATTATACTACGATGAAACAATAGAAGCTGACTATATATATTATTTTGAAGTATGCCCAATATGTAAAAATAAAGAGTTTGTTACAAAGGTAGAAAAAGACAAGATATGCAAATCCTAATTCCAACATGTGATAGCGCCAACTTATTAAAAGCTAGATTATCACTGTTTAATAGGTCATTACTTTATAATTATGAAGATGGAAAATTATATGTAAAATATAACAATGTTTTAAATGATGTTAGCGCTAGAGTATCATCAGATGGTAATTCAATCGTATTTAATGATAAAGAAGAGCTAACATTAAATAAAGATATTGTTAGCAATAATGTAAATATTACTGGTGATGGCTCAATTGCTGTTACAGTTACTAGTGATAATAGATTTAATATGGGTTTGACTACAATACCACTTCTTAATTATAAAACTAAAGATTGTATTTGTGGTAATCTAGTAGTAAAAAATAAAAATACTTCAAAGCTAGAATGCTATACTATAAATTTAGATTCCTATGGGAAAGGGGATTTTTTTGGTATTGGCTATAATGAAAAACCAAAATTACTAAAATTAACAATAGGCGATAGGTCATTTGTTACACTAAGATTTTTACAGCCCGATGCTATAAATAATAAAATTTATTTTAGTGGTTTCTTAAATGTTACTACACCAATAGATATAAATAGCCTTTTAGCAAGTGGCAAACCAATAGAATTCGGAGAACTTTAAAAACTTGGGACAGATTCTTATACCAGCAGCAGATAATTCAACCTTAGAAAAAGCCAAAAATTCTCTTTTAGATAGAAGTTTACTTTATAATACTGATACAAAACAATTGTATGTTAAATATGGTAATGAGCTAAACGGAATAGGCGTAAAAGTAGACAATAAAAATATTATATTTGATGAAACAGGTTCTATATCATTAGGTAAAAATATATTTTGTAGTACATTAACTGCTAAAAATGACGATGGTATTGTTTTTAAATCTAATATATTATTAGGTAGAACAAACAAAGACAAACATGCTATATTGCTTTTTTTAGAAAGTGATAATAATACACAGAGTGCAATTTCAGGTAGCATATATGAAAATCAAGAAGATAGAAGCTTCTCATACCAGGTTAATATATCATCAAGTGGAAATTATAATATTTCCGGTAATAACAAGGACAGCAGTTTAAAATTAGCAAAAGTTGATTATTCCAATAATAAGTATATAGCGCTTATATCTAATAGTAATAGTTCTTTTTATTTTAATGGCTTAATTGGTGGAAATTTATTTGATAGTGCAGACTATTCAGATACAGATATATCAAACATTGAATTTTTAGAGTATAGCAATGAAGCTATATCTAACACTATAAACTATAAAAATGAAAATGTAACTAGTTGGGAATTTAATAGAAAATTCGATATAGAAAATAAGCTTGACCCAAATGTTTATGGAAAAACCAAAGAGAATGAATTCTACGACTTAGGTGGTAATAAGCATGCTCATTTATTTGCTCTACCACAAAGGAATAATAACTATATAGCCTATAACCCTTATAATATAAACTCTCAGTATAGAGGCAGTATAGACTTATACACTGGTAACGATAGAGCTTTAAAGTTAGATGTTAGTAGACCAATTAGCAGTTTATTAATAGCATTTTCTTATCCTATAAATAGTTTAGAAACTACTAGAAATCAAGATAAAAGAGCCTACTTATCCATTTTTAGAAAAAATGGAGATAATAAATACGATTTAATTGCTTCTGAATATAGTAACACAAACAAAGTAGTATCTTACATAGTAGTTGACTCACTTTTTAGTGGACAATATTTTATAAATATAGATTCTAAAAGTAACTTAGATAAAAGTATTTCAATATACAGAATTGCAATACTATATGGTGAGCCAGAGATAATAGTACCAAAGGTAGAAGAAGAAAATATAGAGATAGATTTTACAGCTAATAATTATGCTATAAATGAAAAAACAATAGATTTTCATAAAGATATAACAGCCTTACTAAGTAAGACTAAAAATCCAAGATATACTTGTTGGATGAGGCCAAATGAGAAAAATAGGCTTTTTGATGTTCAGAATAAAGCACTAGTACCAAGTCCAATTTTAAGTGGGCATAGCAAACAAGATATAGCCGCTGAGATTGCATATATAGAGAATGGTGTTAATAAAGTAGAAACTGGTTACTGTTCATTAGCAACAGGTAAAATATTTAAGTTTAATATTTCAAAGCCAAATGCAAAAATATTAGTGTATTTTGCAACAATTAAAAATGGAACCGCAGCTACTCTAGAGCTATTAGATAGTACTAATAAGCGCTTAACAATGGCTACAGCTAAATACCTACATAGTTCTGCTCCTTGGAATAAGAAAATTACTGGCTTGATAAAGCTAGAAAAAGATAAATTACAGCCTGGGGAGTATACCCTCTCAGTAGATAACAGATGTAGAATATTTAAAATAGTTTTATATTACCCAGGAGTAGAAGAAATATTAAAAGCCAAATCGTCTAGTATCTCTGATACCATATATAAAGTAAAAAGTATATGCTCAGATACAAATAATAAAAACAAAACTTTTAATGTAAGTATTTCTGATGCTCTTATAACTAGTAATGAGCTAAATGACTTACTTAGCTATATGAGTACATCTGAGTATAAGTTTAAACTTGACTTAGGTAATTCTATAATAGAAAATGGTGGTACTGACTCTATATGGTCCTTTACTAGAAAATGTGGGCTAGTAAGTCTTAAATTACCACAGGGTTTTAAAAAGCTAACAAATTCTTCATTTAATGGCTGTATATTACTAAAGAGTGTAACATTGCCTGAATCTTTAGAAGACATTATGGAAGAAGTTCAGCTAAACGGGCTATTTAGTACTACTAGAGTTAGAACTGCTTTTCTACCGTATAAATTAAAGTTTATAACTAAAGAATTATTAAGTAATAGCCAAATAAAAAACTTTGTAATCCCAGACTATTGTCAATACTGGCTTTTTAGTATTCTTAAAACTGGGTGCTATAAAGGAGTTTACGATAAACCTAGAATATTTATTACAGAGGATGAAATAAATAAAATTAATTCTCTAGTTGGCTATAATCCATATACTTCGGTAGAATTTGGTAAACAAATATTCGGATATGGTAAAATTACAGACTTTACAGAAACATATAGAAGCCTTGATGAAGTATATAAAAAAGTTTATCTTGAAGATGAAGCTTAATCAGCGATAAAGCCTGATTCCCAGTCAGGCTTTTCTTTTTTAAGGATTTTTAATACTTGTTTCATTTTTTCGCCATAGATGAATGTAACTTGTGGACATTGTTCCATTTTTAGAATGTCATTGGCTCTCCAAATACCCTTAACCTCAGTAAATGTTCCACCATTTTCAAGAAAGTCATAATAGAACTTTCTGCGCTTTCCAGCAGCATCTATATAGTATAAAAAATCCGATTGATTTCTTTCTATTGTTTGGCCTAATATATCCCTAACATAAACATAGTAGCCATATTCCCATTTAGAGTCGAAGCGAATGCCCTCGCCTGTTCCTTTTATTCCCTGAAATCCTTGTCTTTGTCTAGTTTTTTCTTTTTCTAGCTCTTCTACTTCATGTGTATTAAAGCTGTCTATATAGTTTTCTAAGTCTTCTTGAGATGCTACATCCAAACTCAGTTTTAGTTTATCATTAAAATTCTCAGGCTTATCTGTTGTATCATCATTAATTCTCATTATAACGCTTGCTGGTTTAGTATATTTATCAATTTTAATAGCTATACTATCTAAAGCTTCTGTTGAGAACACTGCTGGAAATTTTTTATATTGTTGAATATAGGCTTTTATATTTATTTTCTGCACAAAAAAATTAGTTTTTCGCAAATATAAAATTAATTAAAATTTAAAAGAGGTTGTAAATTGATTACAGTTTTAGTTGAAGATGATAATTTAGAAAGGGCTATTCGCCGTCTTAGAAAAGAATTGGTTAAAGATAATACTTTAAAAGACTTTAAAGAAAGACAGTATTATGTTAAGCCTTCTACAAAAGAACATAAGAAAAAGCGCTTAAATGAGCGAAAACGAGAATGGGAAAAAAAGACCGGTAAAAAAGCTAAGTAAGTTTTATTTCTATAAGCGGGTATAAATTAATTTATCCGCTTATCTTCGTTTTCTTATGGTATGTATACCAGCCCCACATGAAATATTTTTTTCTTTTGTTAAAGAGCTCTCTTAGTTTATCTTCTTTTTTTAGTTCGTCTTTTTTATATTTTGAAAGTGCTTTTTTTGCTTTTTTAGATTGATTTGGCTTAGGACCTGTATATTTTCCTTCTTTAGTGATAAAGTTTCCATTTTCATCTGTTTCGTAAGAAGTTTCTTCTGAAATAATATTATTTGAATCTTCTATATCAGCTAAATTAGAAGTGCTTTTTTCTTTTTTAAATCTGAGTGGTAGTTCAATCATAATACGTAAGTTAGTTCCACTTATAACATATAATTTAGGTATTATGAAAATCTATAGATACGAGATATTTGAAACGAATTCTTCTACAACACATGCTTTAGTAATAACTAGCAAAAATGGTTTAGAAAAATTAAAAAATAAAGGCTATTGGCGCGGTATACTACCAGGTGATTGTGATGAATTTGTACTTGTAAAAATAAATGATAAAGATATTTATTCTCTTAAAGATGTATTAACTAAGCTTTACAAAGAAATAAATAGGCCCTATTTTGAAGAATGGGTTTTAGGAATTCCACCACAAGATGTAAGAGTCACTTTTTATAGAGTCTATGAATTTTTAAAGAAAAAAAGTATTACAGAAGATATGTTATATGATACATTATCTTATGGAGAAGACTCTTTTAAAGAACTTTATGGAATGTTTGATTATAAACCAACTGTTTTTTTAGCAGAATTAGAGAAAGAGAGCGAAGATAGAGTAATAGCTAAATTTAAACTTGATTTCTATAATCATTTAGAATACTTTATTGGAAAAATTGTTGGTAAAGGAAAATTACTTTACTCTTATGATGAAATATTATCAGACCAAGCTAGAAATCCAATAGACCTAAATAAAGAGCTTGTACACGAGGTTATCTTTCAGACTTAAGCTCATCTAAAATAGACAATAGTAGTTTTTCTATATTTTCTGACCTTTTTTCTAATTGTGATAGACGTTCTAATATTTCATTTTTAGGTTGTTCTTTTTTTACTTCTTTTATAGTAAAGTTATTATTATCTATTATTGATATTTTATTATCTGCAGTATTTTCTTGTACTAGCTCGTTTGATTGTTTTTCTAGTTCTTCTTTATACAAAGCTGGTTTATTAAGTACAGATGTTTCTTTTTTTGTTGATTTAACTCCATTTTCTCTACAATTTTTACATAAAAAAGGTTGGTCTATCCTACCTTTAAAAGCATTTCCACATTCTGCACATTCAATAATTATAAGTTCACTATCCATGTTATAATTAGGCTGCTTCTTCCACTCACTAATTTTTCTATATATTATAAAAAATTTTTGGAGTAGAAGAATTGGCTACATTTACAAGTTCTGAAGAATTTGATATAGAAAGACGCGTATGGATGACAAATGAAATTCCGCCGTATGATTTATTTAAATCTTTACATTCTGCTATGCAGACACCATTTTGGGAATGGATTTTAGGTACTACTACTATTGGGTATGATTACCCTTATGAGGTGTTAACAGAAAAAGGCTATGTTAGAGATTTAAATTCTGATGAACTCTATTTAAAAATGACAAATGGCCTAATATCAGAAAATTATGGCCCTAATAAAAAAGGTTCAATTTATAATAGATTAGAAATTGATGGCGTATTAATGCCAGAATTTGACCTACTTTTACATGAGGTCTATAGATATACTGAAACTTTATATCCAGACCATCCGGATGAGAGATTTCTATTAACTGATAATGAACTCAATGACACTATTTTAGCAGCTGGTGACCTCATAAACTATACTCCAAATATTGAATTTTTTGAAAAAGTTGCTAAAACACTAAGTCAAAATACTAATAAGAATGAAATCTTTGAAGAAGCTACAAAGCTAAAAATACGTAATTTACTGAATGAAGCATTCAGACGTAAACTGTATGGTACAAAAGCTGGCTATAGAATGTTGGCAAATGACATTTTTCAAAAATGTACTGTATACCCAGTAGCTACATATATA
>ERZ772961.702-NODE-702-length-13156-cov-8.499504_pt1 | contig 13156 bp, 9 predicted proteins | sample MGYA00580677_ERZ772961 | MGnify/ENA primary metagenome ERZ772961 (study PRJEB29015, sample SAMEA2738088) | human oral metagenome | biome: human oral; feature: human-associated habitat; material: saliva | place: China | collected 2227 ... | reverse complement strand
GCCGTCCGCGCTGCGAGCTTCGCTCGGCGCGTCGTCTCGAAGCCCGGCCAGGCCCTGCCGCCGCCCACGGGCACCGCAGCCGGGCCCCGCAAGCCTCGCAGTAGCCTCTGATCGGGCGGCGCTGATCCCGTTTCGGCCAGGCCCAGCCGCTGTCCACGGGCACCGCAGCCGGGTCCCGCAAGCCTCGCAGCGGCCTCCAATCGGGCGACCTCTGGCCTTGCAGGAGATACGACGTGGCCCCGCACAGAAACGAATCCGTGCGGGGCCTTTGCTGTTGGCACTCACGAGGCAGCGTGTTTCATCGCTACTAGGTCGATGCACGCGCCGATCAACGCCGCGACGACGGTGGGGAGGATCCAACCGAGCTGGTTGGCCTGTAGCGGACTCCACGTGAGCAGGGAGTTGATTCGGTCGGTGGCGACGCCCACCTGGGCGAGCGTCGTCGCGGCCGACCATGCGGCGACCACCCACGTGCTCAGGCGGAAGGTCCATGTCGCGGGGGTCGCCAGGCAGAAGGGATGGGTCGTGATCGTCATGAAGACGACTGTGATAGCGATCGGGTAGAGGAAAGTAATGATCGGTACCGCGATCGTGAGCACCGAGGACAGTCCCGCGGATGCCAGCACGAAGGAGATAAGCGTGACAAGGATTATCCATGTGCGGTACGGGATCGCGGGCAGCAGACGGTTAAAGAACTCCGAGGTCGCGGCGATGAGGCCCACCGCCGTTGTCATACATGCGGTCAGCACGATCAGACCGAAAACGATCTGCCCCGGACGCCCCATCGTCGACTGCGCGGCGTCGGCCAGGAGACTGGCACCATCCGTGTAAGACTGTGCGTTCGGGATGACATGCCCGATGAGGCCCAGGCCGACGTAGACGACGCCCAGGAGCGCACCCGCAATGACCGCTGCGATCGAGGTCCGACGCACGACCTTCGCGCCGATGCCACCGCCCGTATGCCCCAGCGAGGTCACGACAATGATGCCGAAGGCCAGGGCTGCGATGGAGTCCATCGTCATGTAGCCCTCAAGTAGACCGGCGGCCAGCGGGTTGTGAACGTACTCGCCGGTGGGCGCATCGTGCGAGGTCGGCAGCGATGCCAGGCAGAGGAATACCAGCAGAATGAGCAGGCCAAGGAGGATCGGTGTCAGGACCTTCCCGAGGCTGTCGATAATGTTCGTCGGGTTCCAACACAGGTAAAAGGCGATCCCAAAAAAGATCAGGTTGAAGATGACCGAGGCGAGCACCGACTTCGTACCAATGATGGGCGCGACGGCCGTCGAGAAGGAGACGGCACCCGTTCGCGGGAGGGCGTAGAAGGCACCGATGGACAGGTAAACCAGGACCGAGAAAACGAACCCGAAGGGCTTTCCGGCGCGGCTGACAAGATCGCGGATGTCGGTGCCGGATAGGGCGATCGTGATGATCGAGATGACGGGCAGAGCGACGCCGCCGATCAGGAAACCGATCATCGCGGGGGTCAAGTTGGTGCCGGCCGACGCGCCCATGATCGGCGGGAAAATAAGGTTTCCGGCACCAAAAAACATGGAGAAAAGAGTCAGGGAGGTCGCGATGAGGACCGCGGTACTCGAACGCTGGCCGGAATCGTCGTTGACTGTCTGCGTCACTGCTACTCACTGTGTTGTGTGGGGGCTTTAACAGCACCAATTCTTACACGAGGGCACATATACGCAACCGCAGCCGCGATACCCTGAGGTGGTGATCACTTCGTTCTCTCGTGGAGGATGCTCCGCGACGCTGCTTCGCCCGCTGCACCAACACCGCAGTGGGGGACCCGCACGCGTGGTCGCGGTGAGTGGCGGAATCGGTTCGGGCAAGTCCTCAGTGACCGCTTCCTTCAAGTCTCTGGGTGCACTGGTCGCCGATGCCGACGTAATTGCCCGTGAGATTCTCGAACCCGGTCAGCCCGCGCTCGTACAGGTGGCCGCACGATTCGGAGATGATCTGATCCGTGAGGACGGGACCCTCGACCGGGCGGGCCTCGCGCGTCGTGTCTTCGCCGGTGAGGGTGCCGACGAGCGTGTCGCTGCTCTCAACGCGATCACCCACCCGGCCATCGAGCGTCGCGCCTGGGAGATCCTGAGTGCTGCACCCGCAGGAACGCTTGCCGTCTACGACATTCCGCTCCTCGTCGAGGGCGACTACGCTGACCGTTTTGACGCCGTCGTCATCGTCGATGCCCCCGTCGAGCAGCGTGTCGCACGCCTGGAGGGCAGGGGAGTACCCCCCGAGGACGCGCGCGCCCGGATCCGCGCCCAGGCCTCGTCTGATCAAAGGCGAGCAATCGCGCACGTGTGGATCGATAACTGCGGAAGCGCGGACGATCTGGCGCAGGTGTGCACACAGGTGTGGGAGCGTTGGCTGACCGCCGACCGCTAGGGGAGCATCGACGAGGCCAAGGCTGGCTTTCGCTGGCCGCGCACCCGGGCGGGTCCTCCGCGCGGTGCTAGGGCGTGGGCGGTAGCGTAGGGGAGTGAGCGAAACCCCCGTCATCCGCCAAGACAAGCCTTTCGAGGTCATCTCCCCCTACACGCCGTCGGGTGACCAACCCAAGGCGATCCGTGAGCTGGCTGCGCGCATCCGCGATGGCGAGCAGGACGTCGTCCTCATGGGTGCGACGGGTACGGGCAAGAGCGCGACCACCGCGTGGCTCATCGAAGAGCTGCAGCGCCCTGCGTTGGTGCTCGAACCCAACAAGACGCTCGCCGCGCAGCTGGCGGCCGAGTTCCGCGAGCTGCTGCCGGGCAACGCCGTCGAGTACTTCGTCTCCTACTACGACTACTACCAGCCCGAGGCCTACGTCCCCCAGACGGACACCTTCATCGAGAAGGATTCCTCGATCAACGATGAGGTCGAGCGCCTGCGCCACAGCGCCACCAACTCGCTGCTCACGCGGCGCGACACGGTCGTCGTCTCCTCCGTGTCCTGCATCTACGGCCTCGGCACCCCCGAGGAATACGTGGCGCGCATGATCGAACTCGAGCGCGGCATGATCATCGACCGCGACGCACTGCTGCGCCGCTTCGTCGCCATGCAGTACGTGCGCAATGACATGGCCTTCACACGCGGCACCTTCCGCGTGCGTGGCGACACGATCGAAATCATCCCCGTGTACGAGGAACTCGCGATCCGTATCGAGATGTTCGGCGACGAGATTGATTCCCTCGCGGTGTTACACCCGCTCACCGGCGACGTCATCAACCAGGTTGACCACACGTACCTGTTCCCGGCCTCGCACTACGTGGCCGGCGAGGAACGCATGAAGAAGGCGATTGCCTCCATCGAGGACGAGCTCGATGATCGGCTCGCGTGGTTCCGAAGCCAGAACAAACTCCTCGAGGAGCAGCGCCTGCGCATGCGCACGACCTTCGACCTGGAGATGCTCAAGGAAATCGGGTCGTGCTCGGGCGTGGAAAACTATTCGCGCCACATTGACGGGCGCGGTCCCGGCACCCCTCCGCACACGCTGCTGGACTACTTCCCGGACGACTTCCTGCTCATCATCGACGAGTCCCACGTGACCGTCCCACAGATCGGCGCGATGTTCGAAGGCGACATGTCGCGCAAGCGCACCCTCGTCGACTACGGATTCCGCCTGCCCTCCGCGATGGACAACCGCCCCCTCAAATGGGACGAGTTCACCCAGCGCATCGGCCAAACCGTCTACCTATCCGCGACCCCCGGCCCCTACGAGCTCGAGCGCTCCGACGGCGTGGTCGAGCAGATCATTCGCCCGACCGGCCTTGTCGACCCGCTCGTCGTCGTCAAGCCTACCGAGGGGCAGATCGACGACCTCCTCGAACAGGTGCGCCTGCGCGTCGAACGTGACGAGCGCGTCCTCGTCACCACTCTCACGAAGAAGATGGCCGAGGAACTCACGACCTACCTGGCCGAGCGCGGCGTCAAGGTCGAGTACCTGCACTCCGACGTCGATACGCTGCGCCGCGTCGAACTGCTACGCGAGCTGCGTCTGGGTACCTTCGACGTGCTCGTCGGCATCAACCTGCTGCGCGAGGGCTTGGACCTGCCCGAGGTCTCCCTCGTGTCCATCCTCGACGCGGACAAGGAAGGTTTCCTGCGCTCCACCCGCTCGCTCATCCAGACCATTGGCCGCGCCGCCCGAAACGTGTCCGGCGAGGTCCACATGTACGCCGATAACATGACGGACTCGATGAACGAGGCCATCTCTGAGACTATGCGTCGCCGCGAGATCCAGATCGCCTACAACAAGGAACACGGTATCGATCCGCAGCCGCTGCGCAAGAAGATCTCCGACGTCACAGATATGCTCGCCCGCGAACAGGTCGACACTCAGACCCTCCTCGAGGGCGGATATCGCAAGGAGAAGAGCGCACGCGACCGCAGTGCCGCTGCGAAGGCACCCGCCATCTCGAATCCTGGTCAGCGCGCGGAAGCGGAACTCGCCGAACTCATCGAAGAACTCTCCGCCCAGATGATGACCGCCGCTCAGCACCTCCAGTTCGAGGTTGCCGCGCGCCTGCGCGACGAAATCGAGGACCTCAAGAAGGAATTGCGCGCCATGAAGCGCGCCCACTGACGCCCACCGACCACCTGCCGCGCGCTGAGCAACGAGGCAGCCACTGCCTCGTTCCTAAGAAATCGCGGCGCTAAGCGACCGATGCCACTGCTCGGGCGTGGACGCGCGCGCAGCCGCCCCACTAAACTAGACGGCGTTAGCGGAGGGGAGTACTCCCACAAACAGTGGCGTCGTCATCACGACGGCCCCGCCCACGCGGCGAGGCCTCCGGCGCCACCGGCCAGGGATTCCTGGCGGGAGGAGACCTCCGGTACCCGACTCGTACCGGAGGCACCACGTATGCACGTGCACGCGCTCGCCTGGATCGTCCTGGCTGGCATTATCCTGACCATGATCGCCGTTGATATCGTCGGTCACGTTCGCACACCCCACGAACCCACTCTCAAGGAAGCCACCTGGTGGTCAGTCGCCTACATCGCGATTGCCCTCCTTTTTGGCGGCATCGTCTGGGCCGTGTGGGGACCGCAGTACGGTCAGGAATACCTGGGCGGCTATATCACCGAAAAAGCGCTCAGCATCGACAACCTGTTCGTCTTCGTCATCATCCTCTCGAGCTTTCGCGTGCCCCGCAAGGATCAGCAGGAAGTCCTGCTGGCGGGCATTGTGATCGCGCTGATCCTGCGCCTCATCTTCATTCTCGCGGGCGCAGCCCTCATCGAAAACTTCTCGTGGGTGTTCTACATCTTCGGAGCCTGGCTGCTGTGGACCGCCATCAATCAGGTCCGCGAGGGCGTAGGCGAGGAGGAGGAAGACGAATACCGCCCGCCGTCAATCGTGCGGTGGGTGTCGAAGATCGTGCCCGTCACCGACGGCTTCATCGGCTCGCGCATGCTCTATCGCCACGGCGGCCGCACATACCTCACCCCGATGCTCCTGTGCGTCATCGCTGTGGGCACAGCCGACGTCATGTTCGCCGTCGACTCGATCCCCGCGATCTACTCGCTCACCAACGAGGCGTACCTGGTGTTCGCCGCCAACGCGTTCTCCTTGCTCGGCTTGCGTCAGCTCTACTTCCTCATCGATGGTCTGCTTGACCGCATCATTTTCTTGCACTACGGACTCGCAGCAATCCTCGGCTTCATCGGCTTCAAGCTAATCAACCACGCGCTGCACACGAACGAGCTGCCCTTCATCAACGGCGGGCAACCCATTGTTGCGGTTCCCGAGCCGAACATCGCCTTCTCGCTCGGCTTCATCGTGGTCACCATTCTCATCACGGTCGCTGCCTCCCTGGCGGTGTCACGCTCCCAGCGTGGAGGCGAGGATAGCGCGGCGTAAGGGCGCTATGATGCTGCGGTCAAATAGTTAAGGGGTATTCATGGTTATTCACCCGTGGGCGTGGGGAATCCTCGCTCTTGTGGCCATCGGCCTGGTCGTGATCGATTTCCTCGGTCATGCGCGCAACCCGCACCCGCCCACAGCGGTCGAGGCCGCTCGATGGACCCTGTTCTACGTCGGACTCGCCGGGCTTTTCGGCGTCGGTATCTGGCTGACAAACGGGGGGCTCTACGCTCAGGAGTTCTATGCGGGATGGGCCATGGAGTGGTCCCTGTCCGTCGACAACCTCTTCGTGTTCATCCTGATTCTCAAGGCGTTCCGCGTTCCTCGAGAGAATCAGCAGAAGGCCTTGCTCCTCGGCATTGTCATCGCCCTGCTCCTGCGTCTCGTGTTCATCCTCCTCGGGGCCGCGCTGGTGTCGCGCTTCTCGTGGGTGTTCTTCATCTTCGGACTCTGGCTGCTGTGGACCGCGTTCAGCCAGATTCGCGAGACAGCGCGGGGGAGCGACGAAGACGAGGAATACCACGAGAGTGGTTTTATCCGCGCGGTTCGGCGTGTTCTCCCGATCACCGACGGCTTCATTGGCAACCGCATGCTCTTCCGCCACGGCGGGCGCACCTACATCACGCCGATGCTCGTCGTTGTCCTGGCCCTCGGTTCGGCGGACCTGATGTTCGCGTTTGACTCGATTCCCGCGATTTTCGGTATCACGCAGCAGGCATTCCTGGTCTTTGCGTGCAACGTGTTTGCGCTGATGGGTTTGCGCCAGCTGTTCTTCTTAGTGGATGCTCTTCTCAGCAAGCTCGTGTACCTGGGCTACGGCCTCGGCGTAATTTTGAGTTTTATCGGCGTCAAGCTGATTCTTGAGGCGTTGCATGCGAACACTCTGCCGTTTATCAATGGGGGATCGGGCGTGGAGTGGGCACCGGAGATTTCCGTATCGGTATCGCTGGGCGTCATCGTCGTGACGTTGGCGGTTACTGTTGTCGCGTCGCTGATTCGTAGCGCGATGGATGAGGGGGATGCCCATGGTAACTGAGGTGGCGAGCACGGACGAGCGCGGTCTGAGCACCGACGAGGTGTTCGAGCGCATGTCGCGCGGCGCAGTGAACCGCGTCAAGGACCGTACGTCGCGGTCGGTGGTATCCATCGTCCGCGAGAACGTGTTCACGCTCTTCAACGCGATCATCGTGGGTGCCTCGATCATCGTGCTGTTGTTCGGCGACCTGCGCGACGGCATCTTCGGCGGTGTCATGGTCATTAATGCGGTCATCGGTATCATGTCGGAGTTGCGCGCCAAGCGCACCCTGGATTCGCTCGCAATCGTGGATGCACCGCAAGCCTCCGTCCTGCGTAACGGCGAGGTGTCGGTCATCCCTGCTCGCGACGTCGTGCTCGATGACGTCATCGAGCTGGCACTCGGCGACCAGGTGAGCGTGGACGGTACGGTGCTGGCCTCGGTAGGCATCGAGATCGATGAGTCGCTGCTGACGGGTGAGTCGCGCCCGGTCAAGAAGAAGGAGGGCGATCAGCTCCTGGCTGGCACGAGCGTTGTTGCCGGATCGGGACGCATGATCGCCACGGCGGTCGGCGAGCGCGTTTACGCGCAGGGCCTGTCCGAGCAGGCACGCGCCTTCACTCGTACGATCTCCGAGATCCAGGTGTCGATTAATCGTGTCCTGCAGGTTGTCTCGGTCATGCTGCTGCCGATTGTTGCCTTGACGTTCTATTCGCAGAATCGCATCGCGGGCGGCTTAGGCGGGGATTGGCGAGAGGCCTTGGTCCTGTCGGTTGCCTCGGTCATCGGCATGATCCCTCAGGGCCTCGTGCTCCTGACTTCGATGAACTTCGCGATTGGGTCGGCGACGCTGGCCCGGCGCGGGGTCCTCGTGCAGGAACTTCCGGCCGTCGAGGTGCTCGCCCGCGTCGACTGCCTGTGCCTGGACAAGACGGGCACGCTCACGACGGGAGGCATCCGCGTGCGCCATATCGACGTGATCTCGGGCGACGAGGCACTCATTCGCCGTGCGCTCGCAACTGCGTCGAGTGACCGCACGAACGCGACCGCGCAGGCCATCTGGTCTTTCCTCGACGAGGATGCACTGGCAGGCGCTCAGGCGCGCGCGCAGTGGAGCGTTCCGTTCTCGTCGGCGCGTAAGTGGAGCGCGTGGGGCACGGACTGCGAGTCCTGGATCCTGGGTGCCCCCGAGATCGTCATCGACGAGGCCGTGGCTGGAAACTCAGCTCTGCTGGAGCGGGTGGGTGACTTCGCGAGTAGCGGAGCCCGCGTCGTCGCGCTCGTCCGCGCGGATTCGGCTGTCGTGGACGATGAGCTGCCGGACGCCCGCGAGGTAGCAGCGATTGTGGTCCTGGAGGAGGACCTGCGCGAAGACGCGGCCGAGACGCTCGACTACTTCCGTTCTCAGGGCGTGCACGTGCGCGTCATTTCGGGCGACAACCCGACAACGGTCGGCGCGTTGGCCGCCCAGGCTGGACTGACGGCACCCGACGGCATGCCCGCCCGCCTCATGGACGCACGCGACCTGCCCGAGGACCTTTCCTCCGAGGCATTCATCGACGCAATTGAGAAGCATGATGTCTTCGGGCGCGTGACGCCCGAGCAGAAGCGTGCGATGGTCGGTGCTCTGCAGGCCCGCGAGCACTGCGTTGCGATGACGGGCGATGGCGTGAACGACGCCCTCGCGCTCAAGGATGCTGACCTCGGTATCGCAATGGGCAACGGCACGCAGGCCACGAAGGCGGTTGCGCAGATCGTCCTCGTTGACTCGAAGTTCTCGGTCCTGCCGGGCGTTTTGTCGGAGGGTCGTCGCATCATCGCGAACATGGAGCGCGTGTCCTCGCTCTTCCTGGCCAAGACCACCTACGCGGCTGTCCTCGTGATCGTGACCGCACTGGTCGGTTGGCGCTATCCGTTCCTGCCGCGCCAGTTCAGCTACATCGACTCCCTGACGATCGGCATACCGGCGTTCTTCCTGGCGCTGTGGCCTAACCCGCGTCGCTACGTGCCTGGATTCCTCAAGCGTACGCTGTCTCTGGCGATGCCGACGGGTGTCATCCTGGCGGCTGCCGCGTTGACCGCTTTCGGCATTGCTGATGGCCCGCAGGACCGCGAGTCGACGGCGGCGATCCTCTCCCTCATGGTCGGAGCGATCTGGCTGCTGGTCATCACGTCGCGACCGCTGTCCCTGTGGAAGTGGGTTCTGCTCGTGGCCGTCACGTCCGCAACCGCTGGTGGTGTTTTGATCCCGCCTGTTCGCCACTTCTTCTCAACCGTGGCACCGACCACGCACGAGTGGCTCCTCGTCCTGTGTGTCGGTGCGGGTGCCGCCTTCCTCATCGAAGTCGCTCAGCGCATCTTTTACGCCCGACAATTCGCCCGCTCGCTCGAGTAATAGTCAGGCGGACACGACACGAGGCCGGTGCGGGAAGAACCCCGCCCCGGCCTCGTGCGTGGAGGCGACTCAGAACACCCGGATGACGGGATTCCACTCGCGGATGAGACGAGCCTGGATGACTTCGGCGACGTAGAAGGGATCCTGATTGAGAATCTGCTCGACGTCGGCCTGGCTCTCGGCGTTGATGAGAATCAGCGCGCCGGGAACCTCACCAGCGAGGGGACCGGACGCGACGTTGATTCCCTGTTCGAGCAGGCTGGACAGGAACGCGCGGTGGGTCGGGCGGACCTCGTCCATCGTCTCGGTCATGGAGGGGTTGTAGACGTATTCGACTGCGTAGTATGCCATACGCATAACACTAGCCCTGATCCGCGAATTTGCCCAGGGGACGGATAGGATCAAAGGGTGCATGACAAGCTAATCATCCAGGGTGCTCGCGAACACAACCTCAAGGACGTGAACCTCGAGCTGCCCCGCGACTCCATGATCGTCTTCACCGGCCTGTCCGGATCCGGTAAGTCCTCCCTCGCTTTTGACACGATTTTCGCCGAGGGGCAGCGCCGCTACGTCGAGTCCCTGTCCTCCTACGCGCGTCAGTTCCTCGGCCAGATGGACAAGCCGGATGTTGATTTCATTGAAGGCTTGTCGCCCGCCGTCTCCATCGACCAGAAGTCGACGTCACGCAACCCGCGCTCGACGGTCGGCACGATCACGGAGATCCACGACTACCTGCGTCTGCTCTACGCGCGTGCCGGCGTCGCGCACTGCCCCGAGTGCGGGGCGCGCATCCAGGCACAGACACCCCAGCAGATCGTCGACCGCGTGCGCACGATGGACGAGGGCACGCGCTTCCAGGTCCTCTCCCCGGTCGTGCGCGGCCGCAAGGGCGAGTACCAGGACCTTATTGACGAGCTGCGCTCCGAGGGCTACACGCGCGCGATCATCGACGGCGAGGCCGTGCGTCTCGAGAACGCCCCCAAGCTGGAGAAGAAGCTCAAGCACACGATTGAGGTTGTGATCGACCGCCTTGTCGTCCGCGACGGCATGCGCCAGCGCCTCACCGACTCGGTCGAGACCGCGTTGCGCCTGTCCGATGGCCTCGTCGTCATCGATTGCGTCGACCTGGACGAAAACGACCCGGAGCGCCGCCGCCGTTTCTCCGAGAAGCGCGCCTGCCCCAACGACCACCCGCTGACCCTCGACGAGATCGAGCCCCGCACCTTCTCCTTCAACGCGCCCTACGGTGCGTGCCCGGACTGCGCGGGACTTGGCTTCCGCCAGGAGGTGGACCCTGAGCTGGTCGTCCCCGATGAGGAACTCTCGCTCGCCGACGGTGCCGTCATCCCTTGGAACTCGAACTTCAAGTACCACAAGAAGCTCCTCGAATCCCTGTCCAAGGAACTCGGCTTCGCGATGGGCACGCCCTGGAAGAACCTACCCAAGAAGGTCAAGAACGCCGTCCTGTATGGCAAGGACTACGAGGTCACCGTCAAGTTCCGCAACCGCTGGGGCCGCGAGCGCTCTTACACGACGGGCTTCGAGGGCGCGGTCAACTACATTGAGCGTAAGCGCGAGGAGACCGAGTCTGCGGCTGTGTCCGAGAAGCTCGACTCCTACATGCGTGAGATTCCGTGCCCGACGTGCCACGGTGCGCGCCTGCGCCCCGAGGTCCTGGCCGTGCGCATCGGGGACAAGTCAATTTCCGAGCTCTCCGACATGTCCATCTCGGAGGCACGTGAGTTCCTCGCGACCGTCGAACTCGAGCAGCGTGCGCGCGCTATCGCGGCACCCATCCTCACCGAGATCGAGGCACGCCTGGCCTTCCTCGTTGACGTGGGCCTGACCTACCTGACGCTCTCTCGCGGTGCGGGCACACTGTCGGGAGGCGAGGCACAGCGTATCCGCCTGGCCACGCAGATCGGCTCCGGCCTCGTCGGTGTCCTATACGTTCTGGACGAGCCCTCGATTGGCCTGCACCAGCGCGACAACCGCAAGCTCATCGCGACCTTGGAGCGCCTGCGGGACCTGGGCAACACGCTCATCGTTGTCGAGCACGACGAGGAGACAATGGAAGCGGCCGACTGGATCGTCGACATTGGGCCTGGCGCGGGTGAGACGGGTGGCTGGGTGGTTCACTCGGGTCCGCTCTCCGAGCTCCTGAAGAACCGCAAGTCGCTCACCGGACAGTACCTGTCGGGCAAGCGCCGTATTCTTCTGCCGCCGACGCGACGCCCGGTCGATAAGAAGCGCGTCGTCACGGTCAAGGGTGCGCGCGAAAACAACCTGAAGAACATCGATGTGTCGTTCCCGCTCGGCGTGTTCACTGCCGTCACCGGCGTGTCTGGCTCGGGCAAGTCGACGCTGGTAAATGGCATCCTCTACCGCACGCTGGCATCGCGTCTCAACGGCGCGCGCATGGTGCCCGGCCGCCACCGCACGATCACGGGCATCGAACAGCTCGACAAGGTCGTGCACGTGGACCAGAGCCCAATCGGTCGTACGCCGCGCTCGAATCCGGCGACCTACACGGGCGTGTGGGACCAGATCCGCAAGCTTTTTGCCGAAACGCAGGAGGCGAAAGTGCGTGGCTACGGTCCGGGACGCTTCTCCTTCAACGTCAAGGGTGGGCGCTGCGAGTCCTGTAAGGGCGACGGCACGCTGAAGATCGAGATGAACTTCCTGCCCGACGTGTACGTACCCTGCGAGGTCTGCCATGGCGCTCGCTACAACCGCGAAACCCTGGAGGTCGAGTACAAGGGCAAGACCGTCGCGGACGTGCTCGACATGCCGATCGCGGAGGCCGCACAGTTCTTCGCGCCGATCTCGCGCATTGCCCGTCACCTCAACACGCTTGTCGAGGTGGGCCTGGGTTACGTGCGCCTCGGACAGAGCGCGACGACCCTGTCGGGCGGCGAGGCTCAGCGCGTCAAGCTTGCTTCCGAGCTGCAGCGGCGCTCGACCGGGCGCACGGTGTACGTGCTCGACGAGCCCACGACCGGCCTGCACTCCGAGGACATCCGCAAGCTCCTCCTCGTGCTGCAGTCCCTTGCCGACAAGGGCAACACAGTCATCGTCATCGAGCACAACCTGGACGTCATCAAGAGCGCCGACTGGATCATCGACATGGGTCCTGAGGGCGGCGCGGGCGGCGGCATGGTCGTCGCCGAGGGAACACCCGAACAGGTCGCCACGGTCGAGGAATCCTTCACGGGCCAGTACCTGGCGGAGGTCCTCGCGAAGGAAGCTCAGCGTGATGCCGCTGAGTCGTAGGAACCGCTAGGATGAGCCTCATGCTCCCCGCTTACGGTTTGTACGGCTTCGCCTACTACTGGCCCTCCTGGGTTCACCTGCTGGTAATTGCCCTCATGGTCGTGGCCGGCTCTCTCACGCTTAAGGCGCTCGCGGCACGCTCGGCCGGGTGCAGCCGCGTCTACGGCTTGTCCTGCGGGTTTGTCGCCGGCCTGGGCAACCTGAGCCTGTGCGTGCTCGGCCAGGCGGAGGCCCGTCACGTGTGGCAGCTGGGCATGGTCATCGCGATCTATGCGGTCGTCGCTGTATGCGTGATCATGTCGCTGTTTATGCTATGGAGTGGTGACAGCGATGGCTTCCTGTGGTCTCGTGCCTTCCATACCTTCCTGCTTGTCGGTATTCTCGTCTCGGCCGCTCTGGAGATTACCCGGCGCACGCTGTTCTGGATTTCGCTGCCCGTCATGGGTGTGGCGGTCCTCCTCGCGTTGTTCGGTGCCTTCGTCGTGGGCCGCAACACCGCCGACTAGGGGAGCTTTCGCGCGCGACTCGGCCCCGGCCTCGTCCCTGAATAGCGGGATGAACTGCGTCCCGAAACTTGGACGCGTTTAATGGTAGTCGTTATGCGGCTTGC
>ERZ772961.700-NODE-700-length-13181-cov-2.668368_pt1 | contig 13181 bp, 14 predicted proteins | sample MGYA00580677_ERZ772961 | MGnify/ENA primary metagenome ERZ772961 (study PRJEB29015, sample SAMEA2738088) | human oral metagenome | biome: human oral; feature: human-associated habitat; material: saliva | place: China | collected 2227 ... | reverse complement strand
CAACGCGGGTCTTGTAGGGGCAGGAGCTGCTATAGACGGGCCGATGAAGGAAGTATCTAAAAATGAGAAGATACGACAAGCGTGGGAAGCTGTAAAAGATATTCATATTCTTTCAGGTACAGAGCAGGGAGATGATGAGTCATCGATGCAGGGGAATTCTGATAAATTGGATGAAGATATGTATAAATGGTATAAGTTGATCGCAGGCAAAGATGGGGTATACATAGTTAGTTCGGAAATTTATGATAACAAAACTTTGAGAAAAAACAGACAATCCGGTGAGGTAAAATATGTACCTAACAATCCTTATTGTGAATTTGTATTATCTCCTAATTATCTAAAGGATACAGGCAACAATGTAGATCCATCGTTGGTGAAAAAGGCAAATGAAGGTACTAGAGTTTATCTTGTTTCAAGCAGTATAAATAAACAAGATAGAGAACTTATTAAAAAGAGCATTAGAGAAGAAGATGTAGATAAAGAGAATCCTAAAAAAATAGAATTTGTAGAACATACATTTGAAAAGAAGCTGTTTACATGGAATGCAGATTCAGATTATGAAAGCTATACGGATAAAGCCGTGGTTCTTTTATCAACACCGAATAACATGATATTTACAGAAAAAGGAAGCTTGTTTGCATCGGGACTAAAAAACTCATATTTAAAATTTACGAAAGAGGCAAAACAAAAGTATGTAAATGATAGTGTTCTAAAAAAATATCATTTGTCTGATAACAAATTGACATTTAAGTCTGTCAGCGAACATGTTGACGGCATTCAAAAAAGATTGTCTGAGACAATACAGTTATTTACTTTCGGCATTATATTATTAATGGTTAGTATTTTAATTTTCTTGGCAATAATAATTTCGCTGTATAAGGTGACCTTTGAAGAGGAAATAATAATCAAAAGATTTATGGGGCATAACAGAGCACGTATCTATTCACCTATCGTGATATTGTGCATTCTGGTGTTAGTTTTGGATTTTGTAGCGAGCGTATTGATTAGATGTAGGATTAGTAGTGCGTTGGTGCTTATTATGGGTATATTTGAAATTATATTGTTTTACATAGCCATCGAAAAGGGTGCGTATAAGCGTATAGTCAGTTTTTTGAAATCGTAAGAATAGGGTGTCGTATGAATAAAATTGAATTTATAAACGTAAGGAAAAGTTATGGGCATAGAGATGTTATTAAGGGTGTCAGTTTTTCAATTAAGGAAAAAGAAATAGTATCTATAATAGGGCCGTCCGGCAGTGGTAAATCTACGCTTTTAAATATGCTTGGAATGTTAGAGGTCATTGATGGCGGCAAGATACTAATAGACGGACAAAGACTTCCCAAGATAAATAGCAAAAGAGCGACACAATTTAGAAGAAACAAGATAAATTATTTATTTCAGTCCTTTGCACTTATATCAAATGAAACCGTGGAGAAAAATTTGCTTATTGCAATGAATTATGTGAAATCTTCTAAAAAGGAAAAAGAAAAACGTATTAATGAAGTCCTTAAAAAACTTGGGATTTTAGGTTTAAAAAAGATGCAATGCAACACTCTGTCAGGAGGGGAGCAGCAACGTGTGGCACTCGCAAGATGTATATTAAAGCCGGGCGATATCGTGCTTGCGGATGAGCCAACAGGGTCGCTCGATCCTAAGATGAGTGATACAGTGCTTGCAATGCTTAAGGATCTGAGAAATAGTTTCGGAAAAACTATTCTTATAGTGACTCACGATATGAACTTAGCAGCTCAAACAGACAGACAATTAAAACTAAAGACGGAACTTTAGTTAAATTAAAGGGAGCCGGATACAATTTTTAAAACGGGAAATTTCCAATTGTGAGATATTAGGATATATCATTTCTGGTTTAGATTGTCTATGAAATTATGGAAGAGTTGCAATTGACAAAGTGATAGAAACGTATTAAAATATGTACAGATATAAGCACCAAATGTCTAAAGAGGAGTGTAACGATGATAGCATTAAAAACCACAGATATTCGGAATGATTTTAAAAAGATCAGCAATCTTGTTCGTACCGGCGAAAAGATTTTAGTTTCTCGACCGCACAACGAAAACCTTGTTATTTTAAGCGAAAAAGAATATAACGAACTTGAAAAAACTCGCAGGAATAATGAGTATCTGGCTAAAATTGACAGGTCAATTGAACAACTTTCTCAAGGCCGCACTGTAGTTAAAACTATTGAGGAACTTGAGGATATGGCAAAGTGAAAGTCACCTTTACGGAAAATGCTTTAGTTGAATATATTTCTTGGCAACAGGAAGATAAAAAGACGCTTAAACGCATCAATCAGCTCATACAGGATATTCAGAGAAACGGTTTCATGTCGGGTATCGGAAAACCGGAACCGCTGAAAGGAAGAAAGGCATTCAGTCGTCGTATAGATGATAAAAACAGACTCGTATATATCGGTAACGATAGGCAGGATTTAGTTATATTATCTTGTATGGGACATTATGAGGAATAGAGTTATATTGACAAATTAGAAATAGTTTGATATCATAAACCGGGTTAGCGAATGCTAGCCTGGTTTTAAAATTACAAAGGAAGTAATAAATGAAAAAAGCATTCATAATTTTTGCGGCATTGTTTATAGCATATGCGTCTATGGGATATTTTTTGCGATTGATAAATCTTTTCGAAATGAACTTATAACAAAATTTGGGAATAGCGCGTATATAACTGCTAAACCTGCGAACATAAAAAAGGGCAAGAAGCTTTTACAAAAAACTGCTAAGGATTGCAATGTAAATTTTGCAAAAGAAGAGATAATACCTACCAATGGTATTACAGCAAAACAAAAAATAAATATTTATCTTCATTTATCGGATGCTAAACGATTTGAAGAAAAAACAGCAATATCAGGGTTTTTAAAAATAAAGACGGAGCCTTGAATCAATTTGCAGGGATTAAAAAAATTAGTTTGCTGACGACTAAAAAAATAAAGTTTATTTCGTATGATTCCATAAACAACAATGCCTTTGTTGGTGATTATAGAATTAGCGGGAGTAAGACTAATATCGATAAATTTATTGACAGGCTTAATTCCGGCAAAGGGCAGATGCAGGCTAAATTGATTAAAGACCCGTACGGAACCAGAGACGTCAGTAACGAAGAATATCTGGTATTTTGGGTGCTCTATGCCATTCTTCTTGCCATTGTAATATTCAGCGTAGGAATGAGTGCGAAGACAATGCTGAAAGAAGCTAGCGTGGTCGTTATGCTCGGGCATAGCAAAAATGAATTTTGCGTAAAAAATGCTTTGAAATCATTTTTGTTATTTGGAATAATTTCATTTGTTTTAGTCAATATAATTATAGCTACCATCATTATGCCAAGTTCTCTTGCTACATATATTAGTGCCGTCACAAGGATCTATATTTTTAATTTTGCGTATGCAGTGGCAATATTAGTATTGCAGATAATTGTGTCGTATGTTGTTTTTTCTAAAATCAAACCGATCTATGCGCTGAAGGGTTATGCAGGAAAGAAAAGCAAGCTGATAGTGGCTCTTAGAGCAGTCACTATTGCGATTGCGATGTGCTTATTATCCGCATCTATCTTCCATACATATCACTATGTGAAATTACAACCGGAACTAAAAAAATGGGAAAAATCTAAAAACTATGTGAATATTGGAATGACATGGTCACATGCAATAGATGAAGGGAAAGGCAAAATCAAAGATGATGTTCCAAAGAAGATTGATACAATATGGGATAAATTAGATGAACGTGGAGCTCTGTTATTTAAACTAAATATCAATGATTCTGACGGGCAAACAAGAGAAGAAGTTAAGAAAATAATAGATCAGGGAGAAGAACCTTTTGGAGGTGACTATGCGTACATCAATCATAATTATTTAAAGTATGCGAATATACTTGGGAAAAACGGAAACCCGTTAAATATTCCATCTGTAAAGAAAAATGAATGGATTGTGCTGGTACCCAACGGCGTTACCGTTTCTAAAGGAGATAAGTATTTAATTCATGATGCTCATGTGTACGAGATAAAGGATAAGAAGAAAAATGTTAGGGAAAAGTATGTTAGGATTCGGGACTCACAGGCATTGTTCACATTTGACAGCATGCAAAGAATAGATGCACCCGACATTGCAAACTTTCCGTTAATTTTAGTTAACGGAAAGGATTTATCGCCGTACGCCTCAATAAAAGAATCGTCGTTATTAAATGGTAATTTTCACCCTAAGGTGAAAAATTATGAAAATGCATATAATGAGGTTTCGCCTATTATTAATAAGGCTCATGCACAATCAAATGTCTTATTTGTCTCATCGGTGTATAGCGAGGTTGCGGATAATTTAAGAGAAATAAGATCCATGGCTATAGTCAATACGATTGCTTTTCTTTTGGCGTTAATTATATTGGCTGCTATTATCAAACTTGACTTAGAGACGTATTTTATAGAGCATGGTAGAAGAATTGACGTTTCCAGATTGTTTGGCTACAACTTTTTTGGAATTCACAGTGGCAAAATATATAGTGACTATTATATTTATTTGGCTAGTGTCATTATTTATGTTGGATTGATAATAGTATCAGAGAAGATGGTTAATGCAGATTTATTCCGCCCGATCGAAGGATGGGGTAGCAGAAGTATAGGCGTTTGTTTTGGTGTTGCGATAATTTCAATGATATTTACACATGTTTTTGAGCTTATAGGTCTTAAACGTGGTGACAAGGAGATAGTTACAAGACTTAAGGAATGAGTTTAGTGGAAATAAGGATATTGCAACGAGGCTTAAGGAGGGAAGTTGATGAATAATGAAGTACAGATTTCACTTAAGAATGTGAATAAAAGTTTTGGGGCACATCATGTGCTAAATGATGTGAATATAGACATAAATAAAGGTGACTTTATATGTATATTCGGGAAAAGCGGAGGAGGTAAAACCACACTTTTGAACATCTTGGGTACATTGGAAACATACGACAACGGAGAGATGCGCTCTTTCGAGAAGCTGGATCCTATAAAGAAGAAGAAGGAGTGTGAGCTTTTAAGAAGAAATAACATTGCTTATCTCTTTCAAAACTTTGCACTTGTAGAGAAGATGACGGTAGAGGATAATATGAAGCTTGCCGTGAAGTACAACAAGGCAAAGAATAAAAAGGAGCTCATTCAAACTGCTCTTGATAAGATGGGAGTAGGCGATAAACTGAAGTCTAAAGTATACGAGCTTTCGGGTGGTGAACAGCAGAGGGTGGCGATAGCTAGAAATATGGTAAAGCCTTTTGATATAATGTTAGCTGACGAACCTACAGGATCGCTCGATGATGAGAATAAGTCTATCGTTATAGACACCTTGCTGGCTTTGAACAAGGAAGGTAAAACGATCGTAGTGGTGAGTCACGATAAGGACTTTAAGAAGATTGCGAGCAAGAGTTATTTGATATCGGAAGGCAAATTGGAGGTTTTAAATGAAGCGTAAACATGTCATAGGGATAATAGTTATAGTGTTATTGGTAGCTGCGGTTTTTGCAGGGCGATCTATATATAAGGAACGTTATTCCGATGAAATGAAAAAGTCTCTTGTTATAACAAATGGAGCAACCACGAAATTTAAAGCCATAGGCATAGCTTGGAAGAATAATGTTGTACTGCAGAAGACAAATAAAAAAGACTACTTCATACCTAAGATACTCGAAATAGAAGAAAGCAAGGTAAGGCTTGTAGCTCTTACAGAAGATAATAAATTGCTTAAGTCAGATGAATTCCTATTTGAACAAAAGCTTGTAGATCCTGATAAACCCAGAGAGGTCACTATAAAAAATGTAATGAATCAAAAATTGATCTTAAATGTTGTCACAGGGAAGAGTGATATCAAGATGCTTAAGATGCCTAAGGAATATAAATGGGAATATACAGACAAAATGTCCGGTGATCAACATACCAACCGAGTTTTGTTCAAAGCAAAAACCAAATATGCATATGAAATTACACTTCATGGGAAAGGCGGTAAACATGGCTATTCAGGGAAAACAGAAGGTGGTAAAGAGGCAGTAGTTGAGTGGGAACGGCCTACTGATAATCTGCAGAACAGTTGGGTACGACTTATAAAAAAATAGCAAGATTATATTTTAGTATTTTTAAAATTTGCTATTTATGCATTGCTATTTGCAATGGCGCTTTTCGGAGAATAAAATTCGTAGTTTTTGATTCTATTATAAACATTGAAAATAAAAACAACCCGATGCGGGTTGTTTTTTAACCTTGAATGTACGACAAAAAAGAATATAATAAGAAGAGTTGGGTAAAACATGATAAGAATTGGATTTTCATGGAATGATTAAATTTACAATAACGGAAAATGATGCGGGGCAGCGGTTAGACAGGTTTTTTAAAAAGCATTATTGCAATGCGAGCTTGGCACATATATATAAGCTAATCCGGAAGGATGTCAAGGTAAACGGAAAGCGGTGCAAGCAGAGTTTTTTGCTCAGTACAGGTGATGTAGTGCAGATATACATTCCGGATGATGAGCATAAAAAAATGATTTTTAAGGACAGGGGAGTGCAGGTAAAACCTTCGTTTAAAATTGTTTTTGAGGATGACAATTTGCTTGTAGTATACAAAAGGGCAGGGCTACTTACGCACGGGAGCAGCACGGAAAAAAAGAGGACGCTACTAAATGAAGTGAAAACCTACCTTATTCAGAAGGGCGAATATGATCCCGGCTTTGAAAAAACCTTTTCGCTTGCAACATCAAACAGGCTGGATAGAAATACCGAGGGACTTATAGCCATCGCAAAAAATGCTGCAAGTCAGAGGGAGCTTAATGCGGCCTTCAAAGAAGGTCGTATTGAGAGGTATTATGTAGCGGAAGTTGTCGGTGAAGTACGGGGTGATGTCACTATAGATTATCCATTATATAAATCCGCAAAAACCAATACGGTTTTCGCAGATAAAGATGGCAGCGTACCTCCGGATGTTACCAAGGAAGCAATTACGAAGGTACATCCGATACGTGTAAATAGAATAGATAAAAATGGCAGTGAATTCACATATACCGTAGTTAGAGTGAAGCTCTTGACAGGACGTACGCATCAGATAAGAGTACATCTTGCAGCTATAGGACATCCACTTGTAAATGACCGAAAATATCTGAAATATGCTAATGTTTCAGGCAAGTATTTAAATCCGGATAAAGGAGATAAATATAGTTTGGTTGCCGATAAAATAGCTTTTTTAAATATGAATCCGCCACTTGAGTATATGTCAAATACATACCTGGATACATCTGTGGTAAAATATTCTCATCTGTAAGCGACCTATTTGCTTAATAGAGAATGGATATGGGTATTATTATGGGCGATGCTAGGCTAAATAATAAAGATTATGATCAGGAGATGCTGAAGTGTGCAGCACGTGCCATCGCAAGCACTAAGGGTGTGAGCAGAGTAAAAAATAAAACCGTAGAAACGATACTGTCAGGTCTACTGAATAAGAGATTTAAGAGTAGCGGTATAAGAATAAAAAAGCAAAAGGACGTGATAGAATTTGATGTGGCGGTAGTGCTTGAATATGGCGTTAATATACCGATTATAACTTGGATGATTCAAAACAATGTGAGAAGAGCCATACTGGAAGAATTTGACGAGAAAGTAGTGGCAGTGAATATTTTGGTAGATGATATAGATGTACCGCAGGAAGCGGATTTTATCAGGAGTAAAAATTGATTATAAATAGAAGCAAGGCAAGAACGATAGCGATGCAGATTGTTTTTCAGATCCCCGTACATAAAACGACAGATAAAGTACTGGTGGATAAGATACTTTCGGATTATAAGAACATAGGTAAGGAAGAAGCATATATAAGAGAGGTGTTTTCACTCGTTACGGATAATATAGATGCAATAGATGCGGAGCTGAATGCCAAGATGAAGGGCTGGACTATAGACAGCATCCCGAAGGTGGATCTTGCGATACTGAGGCTTGCGGTTGCAGAAATCTGCTATGCAAAAGACATTCCTAAAGTGGTGGCGGTAAACGAAGCGGTGAGGATAGCAAAAAAATTTAGTGACGATAAATCCGCAAAATTCATAAACGGAATATTGGCAAATATAGGCAAGGATTATAAATAACATAGGGAGAATTGCACAATGGCATCACACATTACAGTAACAGCACTAATAAACTATATTAAAACCAAGATGACAAAAGATGCCCTTTTGAGGGATGTTGCAGTAAAAGGACAAATCAGCAACTTTAAATACGATCCTCGCAAAAACTATGCGTTTTTTTCACTTCAAGACAGCCAATCCAGAGTAGATTGTACATATTTTGATGTTGAGAATTTTGACATGAACGAACCGGATATAGAAGGAGAAGAGGTAGAGATTACAGGGAATATAGGCATTTATCAGAGAACCGGAAAAATGCAGTTATATGTTGAGAAGATTAAGAGGTGCGGTGAAAGTGAAAAGGCGAAGCAGCTTGAGATGCTCAGGCAAAAGCTTGAAGGGGAAGGTCTCTTTGATAAAGAAAAAAAGAGGCACATACCTCTATATGCAACAAAGATAGGTATAATAACGGGAAAGGACAGTGCAGCTCAGGCCGACATAAAGAAGGTAATAGAGAAGAAAAATCCATATATAAATACGGTGATAGAAGAAGCATATGTACAGGGAGATGAAGCGGTAACATCCATTTGCAGGGCGTTTGACATTTTTGAAGGGATGGATGAACCGCCTGAGATAATCGTGCTCGCAAGAGGTGGCGGTGCGAAGACGGATCTGGATGCATTCAATACCGAAGAAGTTGCAAGGAGGGTCTTCACCTCTAATATACCGGTGGTTACGGGAGTAGGGCATGAAATAGATGTGACGCTGGCGGATATGGCAGCTGATCAAAGAGAATCAACGCCTACGGCTGCAGCAGACAGAGCGGCCTTTGACTGGGATCAGTTAAGTGCTGAACTTTTAGGGATTCATTTAAGGCTTAAAAGCGTGCTCGAAAGAAAAACCGAAACATGCGGCAACCGGTTACTACAAAAATTTTTAAATATTGAAAAGAAGGCAAACATAGGAATGCGAATATCAAAGATGGAGAATACGGTTGAAGCTTTTTGGGGAGTTGCAAACGCCAGCATGCAGATGAAGCTCACGAATCTTAAAAATGAAATAGCTAAGATGAATCAAAGCCTTGAAAACAACGACATTTCAAAGAACTTGGCAAAAGGCTATGCATTGCCTCTTGTAAACGGAAAGGTGATAACTACTGCAGCAGAGCTGAGAAGGCAAGAAAGCTTTGAACTTCTTATGAAAGACGGAAAGGTCGATTGCGAAATAACGGCATTATAGAAGTTGCTTATATATACAAACGAGACGGTGTAATGGAGGAGAGGAAATGATGACGAAGGAAGAGCTCAAGGAATTAAGTTTAGAAGAAGTAATGAAAAAGTTAAGTGATATAGATAAGGAATTGGATTTCGAAGATGCGAGTATAGATGAAACCATAAGTAAATTTGAAGAGGCAAAGCTTTGCTACGAAGTGTGTCAGGAGAAATTAGAAGAAATCAAAAGCCATGTGGACGAAATAACGGGAGACGAATAATCTCATGGATGATATGTTCTATAAATACAAACATGATATAGATACGAAAATGTGCGAAATACTTCTTTCTAAGGAAGAGATTGCAAAGCCTTTAAGGGAAGCCATGGAGTACTCGTTATATGCAGGAGGAAAAAGGGTAAGGCCGGTATTGCTTATGGAAGCGGCGAGGGCTGTAGGCGGAGATCCGAAGAGCATGCTCGATTACGCCGCAGCCATAGAATTCATACACACATATTCTTTAATACATGACGATTTACCGGCACTCGACAATGACGAATACAGAAGAGGTAAGAAGACAAATCATAAGGTGTTTGGTGAAGCTATGGCAATACTCGCAGGTGACGGGCTCCAAGCATTGGCATATGAAGTGATGCTGTCTTGCATAGCAAAGTCTGATAATATGGGCTATGAAATTTTAAAAAAGATAAAAGCTGCAAATGAAATTGTAATGGCAGCGGGTACAGAGGCTATGGTTTCAGGGCAGGTTATGGATATCAACTCCTGTAGCGATAAGGATAGTCTAACGATGCTTGAAAAAATGCACAGGATGAAAACGGGGGCGCTCATCACGGCGGCGGTGGTTGCAGGAGCAACTCTTGCAGGCGCAGATGAGAGGCAGGTGGTCGCCTTTAGAAAATACGGAGAAAATATAGGTCTCGTATTTCAAATGGTGGATGACAAGCTCGATGTTTCAGGCGACAGCAGGACTTTGGGTAAGGATATACATGCAGATGAGCGAAATGAAAAAACCACCTATACAGCATTATTGTCACCTGAAGAACTTGATGATCTTATAAGAAAGCATACGCAGGATGCTAAAGAGGCTATAGAGGGAGTGTGTGTTTGTCCGCAGGGGCTCATGAAGCTTGCAGATGATCTTATGTTAAGGTGCGGTTAGATAACGGGGCATATGGATATAGAAAAAATAGATTTTAAAAAAGAATTAGCTGAAATGGACGTGCCTCAGTTGCAGGAGCTCTCACAGGAAATAAGAGAGTTTCTGGTTGAGAAGGTTTCCGCTACAGGTGGGCATCTGGCATCAAACCTCGGGGTGGTAGAACTTACCATCGCATTGCACAAAGTCTTTAACTTGGATGAAGATGCCATAGTATGGGACGTGGGACACCAAACATACGTCCATAAGATACTCACCGGGAGGGCGGATAAATTCGACACGCTCAGACAAATGAACGGTATTAGCGGTTTTACAAGAAATGAGGAGAGCGAATACGATTTGTTCGACACGGGACACAGTTCTGTATCACTTTCTCTGGCGCAGGGAATCGCTGAAGCAAGAAGACTGCAAAATAAAGAAGGCGCCGTGATTGCTGTGATAGGAGACGGTGCGCTCACGGGAGGAGTGGCATATGAGGCGATAAACAGCATAGGCGACCGTAAATCCAAGGTGATAATGATTCTTAATGATAATGAAATGAGCATATCTCCCAACAGTAGCGGTATTTCCAGTCACCTTAACGATATTCGTGAATCAAAGGGATATTTCGCATTTAAAAACAAGGTGAAGCAATTTTGCGAAAAGGTGCCGCTTATAGGGAAGGGCATTGCAAAATTTTTGATAAACACAAGAAGACTTTTAAAGTACACGATGCTTGACGGTATTATATTTGAAGAGCTGGGAATGAAGTATTACGGGCCCATAGACGGGCATGATATACCGGCGCTCATAAATATTTTGGAAAAGTCCAAACTCATAGAAGGTCCACTTTGCATACATGTAAAGACACAAAAAGGCAGGGGTTATAAACCTGCGGAAGAAGAACCCGATAAGTTTCACTCTGTACCGACCTTTGATGCGGATGAACCAAGCAAAACTTTGATTACAAAAACCCGCTATCAAGACGTTTTCGGCAAGGCTCTCATTGAAAAGGCTAGGGCAGACAGCCGTATAGTAGCGATATCTGCAGCCATGATAGACGGTACGGGGCTTACGGAATTTCAGCGAATGTATCCTACAAGGTGTATAGATGCCGGGATAGCGGAGCAGCATGCGGTATCCCTTGCTGCAGGGCTTGCCAAGTCGGGGATGAAGCCTGTAGTGTGTATCTATTCAACCTTTCTTCAACGAGCATACGACAATATTATTGAGGAAGTATTTTTGCAGGGGCTTCCTGTGGTGTTTGCTATAGATAGGGCAGGCATAGTTGGAGGGGACGGTACTACTCATCAAGGGCTTTTGGATATTTCTTATCTCGGCTCGATACCCGGCATGGAATTACTTGCTCCCTGCTGTGATAGAGAACTTGAAATAATGCTTGAATATGCGCATTCTAAGGACTCACCCGTTGCGATCAGGTATCCAAGGGGAGAAGCATTTCAGGCTGAGGGAAGTAGTCTTTATACGGGCGGTAAATCGGGCGTAAAAGGTATGGAAATGCTCGTTCAGGGTGAAGATGCATGTATACTAGCCATTGGGAATATGGTTCAAGAGGCTTTAAATGCAGCTGCCTCACTTAAAAACGAAGGAATAGATGTTGCGGTAGTAAATACAGGAAGAATATGGCCTTTTCCCGTATCTGCCGTAAAAAAAATAGCGAAGGAGTACCCTGCAGTAATCACGATAGAAGAAGGTGTGTACAACGGGAGCTTCGGTGAATATGCAAAATCAATTTCAGGCAAGGTCACAGCAATGACTTACCCTACGAAGTTCATAGAGCACGGCAGTGTCAACGAAATCAGAGCAAAATACGGTATGGATGCGCAAGGAATAGTGAACACTGTAAAGAATGCGATTGGGGAATAGTGAATGAGGATAGACAAATTATTGGTGGAGGAAGGTTATTACGAATCCAGAGAAAAGGCGCAGCAAGCGATATCTGCCGGGGAGGTGGAAGTCGAGGGTAAGATCTGCCTTAAAAGTGCAAGCCAGGTATCGAGCAAGGCCAGAATCAATATCAGGAATGACAGGTTGCCGTATGTGGGGCGAGGAGGGTTAAAGCTTGAAGCTGCTATAAAACGGTTTGGGCTTAATCTTTATCATAAAATCTGTGCAGATATCGGAGCCAGTACGGGAGGATTTACAGATTGTATGTTGCAAAACGGAGCGAGTAAAGTATTTGCCATAGATGTAGGCTACGGACAGCTTGCGTGGAAACTTAGAAACGATAAGCGGGTAGTGAATATCGAAAAAACCAATGTGCGTTACTTTGATCCTGCAGGTATCGAAGCTGTGGATTTTATAAGCATAGATGTATCGTTTATTTCACTCGGACTTATTTTGCCGGTGGCATCGAGGATGCTCAAGGATGAAGGAGAACTCGTGTGTCTTATAAAACCGCAGTTTGAAGCCGAGCAGAGCGATGTAGGCAAAAACGGTATAGTCAGAGATGAAAAGGTGCATGAGAAGGTAATAGAGAAGGTTATAAATTTTTCCGAGGAGTTTTATCTTCTTCCGCAGGACATTACCAACTCGCCTATTTTTGGAGCAAAGGGAAATGCGGAATTTCTCATTTATTTTAAAAAATCTGCACAAAGTGATGTCCTAAACATCCGAAAAAGAATGGATGAACTTAAAAGAAGTGATATAATTAAATGTGTAGTAAAACGAGCGCAAATCATAAATTAAAATTT
>ERZ772961.697-NODE-697-length-13215-cov-4.278875_pt1 | contig 13215 bp, 6 predicted proteins | sample MGYA00580677_ERZ772961 | MGnify/ENA primary metagenome ERZ772961 (study PRJEB29015, sample SAMEA2738088) | human oral metagenome | biome: human oral; feature: human-associated habitat; material: saliva | place: China | collected 2227 ... | reverse complement strand
GTGAGGACTTTGCGCTTGCGCAGGAGCCTGATGAGGCCATCGGGGCCCTTTTGGAGATTGGCCACATTCGTCACATCGGCATCGAAAGTCACCGTCACCGTGTGATTTTCCACATCGGTCTTCATGTTCTTCACGCCCTTTTCGTAGGGGATGTTGCGTTTCACCTTGGCCTCGCAGTTCACGCAGGTCATTTGTTCCACTTTGAAGACCACTTTTTGCAGATCCTTAGCAGCGGCGCCGAGCACCGAGCAGAGGAAGACGAAGAGAAAGAGTACTTTTTTCATATTGAGTAATTTATTCGTTTGAAAAAGAAGCGTTTTGAGTTGTCATCGCGCGATGGTGTAGCGGAATCCGACGTAGCCCATCGCACCGTCTAGCGGCCCGTAGACCATGGTGGGGTCGAAGCGGTTGCCGCGTGGGTTGGCAAAGTCGATGACCGCGTCGGACTGTCGATAGCCCGTGAGGTTTTCGCCGCCCACATAGACGCTGAAGCGTCGGAAATTGCGGGTGATTTGCGCCGACAGTTGGGGATAAGCGTTGAAAGTCGGTCGCCATGCCGCCGAACCGTCGGCCAGCACATAATTGAGCGGTAGGCGTCCGCCGCCGTTGAGCTGGAGGGTGACGTCAAATTGCCACTTCTCGAGCGGCGTGGCGTAGGTGGCGGTGACGAGGGCCTTGTAGCGACTCTGCAAGGGTTTTTCCATGACGCTCACGCTGCCGTCGGGGCGACCGAAAGCGGTGCGCACGTTGGTGTAACGATAGGCGGCTGTGAGGTTGAAGCCCTCGAAGAGCGGGTAGGAGGCCTGCACTTGCACCACGTGCGAGTCGCTCTTTCCGTTCAGCCCGTGAATGCTGATCCGATGCGGGTCGGCATCGTAGTCCACCACCGCTTGTTTGTCGAAATTGGTGTAGTAATAGTCGGCACTCAGGTCGAGGACGTGTCCGCCGATGGGGAGTTTGTAGCCGATGTTGAGACCGTAGTTCCACGCCTCTTCGCGCAGGTGATCACTGCTGAAGTCGAGGGCGCGGCTTCCCGTGAGCAGGTAGTTCATTTCTTCGGGAATCCACGCCGTGCGATAGCCCTTTCCGGCATTGAACCGGACGACGAAGTTGCGACGCGGCGAGAATTTGAGGTGCGCTCGCGGAGTGACAAACGTGCCGTAGAGGTTGCTGTGATCCAAGCGCACACCGCCCATGAGCGTCAGCGCACTGCCGAGCGTGTAGGTGTATTGTGCGTAACCGCCGGCCACCGTTTCATGTGCCGAAGTGGGCAGTTGCGTCATCGTCGCCGGCGCAAAAGTGCCGTTTCCCACCGTGCGTCCGAAATAATCGTGGTTCAGACTCAGCCCTGCCGAAAGGGTGTGGGTGCGCTGCCACTGCGTTTCGAAGAGCAACGAAGCGTAGGCGTTGGTTTGTCGCGCGTTGAAAATTCGGTGATCATAGTTGGCGTTTTGCAAGTGGCGCGAGCCGGAGAGGATGAGGGCGATGTTGGTGTTGTTTTCATCGTGAAACATCCACGCCGTTTTGTTTGTCGCTTCCACCCGTTTCGTGTCGATCGTCACGCGATAGGGGTCGTTCATTGCTTCGCCGTGATGCGCAAACTGTCCGCCCTCACGCGTTTCGTGCAGGCCGCGCAGATAGAATTGCGAGAGGAGATGATCGCCGTTGTACGTCCAGCGGTTCATGAGATTGAACTGCTCGGTCTTGGGGCGGTCGGCCAGTCCGTCGTGGTTCTCGTCGTGTGTGTGGAGCGTTTGGCTGTAATGCCCCAACACCGTCGTACCCCAGCGTGCCGAAGGGAGTAAGGTGCTCTCCACATTTCCCTCGATGCGACCGTGCGCATCGGCATAGCCGTTGAGCAACAGTACATTCGGGTATTTCACCTGCGGTTTCTTGTATTCCACATTGATCTGTCCCGTCAGCGACTCGTAGCCATTTTTCACGCTCGACGCCCCTTTGCTCACTTGGATGCTCTCCATCCACGTGCCGGGCACGTAGTTCAGGCCGAAAGGCTGGGCGAGGTTGCGCAGGGTGGGGACATTTTCGGCCAGCATCTGCACGTAGGTGCCGGCCAGCCCGAGGAGCTTAATCTGCCGAGCGCCGGTGGCGGCGTCGCTGTAGTTGACATCCACCGAAGGGTTGTTCACGAAACTCTCGCCGAGGTTGCAGCAGGCGGCGCGCAGGAGTTCGTGTCCGGTGATGGTCTCGTTGTTTTGCGTCAGTCCGAAGGCGTGAAAGAGACCCTTGCGCTTGGCAGACACTGTGGCGGAGCGCAATTCCACTTGCTTGGGGGCTGTCGTCGCTTGGTCGGTGAGGGTGTCGGCTTGCTCGCGGGGAGCGGCGGTTGACTGCACTTGGGCGTGCAACGGCGACACGGCGGCGACAAAGAGCAGAGAGAGGAGGAGCGGGGAAGAGTGATTCATTGTGTCGGTGGATTGAGGTGAGTCGATGCCCGAAGGGACACCATTCGTTTTGATGGTGCAAAGGTACGCGCTTCTTTGCCGAAGGGGGTTACAAAATTTCCGTTCTTTCTTACAGTATCCCCCTTTTTGTCTTCTGCCGTCCTTTGATTGTCTTTGCCGCTCCCTTATTTTCACGCTCTGCGCACCATGTATGACCTATATATAATAAGGAGTCCTTCCAATATTAAATGAGGACTGTTTTCAGCGCGGCGCTGTTTGCCCCTCTTTCGCCGGCCTCTTTCGCCAATCATCGGCGAATGTACGGCTAAAAAGCGATTTTTTCTCAATTTTGTTCGCATAAATCCCGTAATCTTCCGCATAAAGATGGACGATTGTAAGAAAAAATGCAAGACTCGTGAACATTCGCCGCCGTATGCTTTGTCGACTTCGTTGTTTTATGCTAATTTTGCGGCATGCTTGCCCTTGTGCAAGTCGCACATCACGACATAAATTCACACACAACGTCATGAAGAAGGTAAAACTCATGCTGATCGGACTTTTCGCCGCCGTACTCCTGCCGAGTGCAGCGCAGCAAGTCCCCAAACTCCCCGCCGACGCCGCCATACGTCAGGGCAAACTCCCCAACGGGTTGACCTACTACATTCGGCACAACGCCGAACCGAAAGGACAGGTCAATTTCTACATCGCCCAAAAGGTGGGTTCGGTGCAGGAGAACGATGATCAGCGCGGTCTCGCCCACTTTCTCGAGCACATGGCCTTCAACGGCTCGAAGCACTTCCCCAATGATGGGCAGCTCATCAAGTACTGCGAAAGCATCGGTGTGAAGTTCGGCCAAAACCTCAATGCCTACACCTCGACCGACGAAACCGTCTACAACATTGACGACGTGCCCGTCGCCGGCAACAACATCGACTCCTGCCTTTACATTCTTGCCGACTGGTCGGGCGGTTTGCTCCTCCAAGAAAAAGAGATCAACAAAGAACGCGGCGTGATTCACGAAGAATGGCGTATGCGTTCGAGCCCGATGATGCGCATCTTCGAGCGCCGTCTGCCCGAACTCTATCCCGGTAGCAAATACGGCCATCGTCTTCCCATCGGTCTGATGTCGATCGTCGACAATTTCAAGCCCGAATTTCTCCGTGCCTATTATAAGAAGTGGTATCGTCCCGACCTGCAAGGCGTGGTGATCGTGGGCGACATCGACGTCGCACAGGTCGAAGCCAAGGTGAAGCAAGTCCTCGGTGCCGTGCCCATGCCTGCCAACGCCGCGCAGTATGAGACCTACCCCGTGCCCGACAATGCGCAAGCCATTTACGTCATCGACAAGGACAAGGAACAAACCACGGCTTCCATCTCGATCATGCTCAAAACCGACGTCATCCCCGAGGAATACCGTGGCACGATGTTCGGTCTGCTCCACGGCTACATGACCTCTGTCATGGCGCAAGCCCTCAACGGCCGTTTGGGTGAAATGAGTCAAAAGCAAGATTGCCCCTTCCTCATGGCCGGACTGGGGTATGACAACTACCTCCTCTCGAAGACCAAAGATGCCTTCTCGCTCTACATCTCGCCCAAGCCCGGACGCGATGCCGAAGCCGTGACGGCCGTCATGAAAGAAGTGAATCGCTTCACGAAGTACGGCATCACCGGCAGCGAGTTGCTCCGTGCCCGCGAAAACTTCCTCAGTAACTACGAGACGCTCTACAACAACCGCGAGAAGCAAAAGAGCAGTTACTATGTGAATCGTTGCGTGCGCGACTTCCTCGACGGCACCGGCACCGCCGACATCGCCACCCTCTACAACAACTACAAGATGCTCGCCGGTCAGGTCAACAAGAAGGCCATCGACGAAGCCTTGTCCGAAATGAACTTCGCCAACGACTCCAACTTCGTCTTCCTCGCCATGTATCCCGACAAGGCCGATGTCAAAGTTCCTACAGTCGACGAGATGAAAGCCGCCGTACAGGCCGGTCGCGATGCTCAAGTCGAAGCCTATGTCGACAATGTGAAGAGCGAACCCCTCGTGCCCGTGCTGCCCAAACCCGGCAAGGTGACCAAGATTGCCAAAGCACCCTTCGGCAACACGCAGTGGACGCTCTCCAACGGAGCACGTGTCTTCTTCAAGAAAACAGACTTCAACGACGCGCAGATTCTCATGAGGGCCGACAGTTGGGGCGGTAGCTACAAGTTTGCCGACAAAGACGTGCTCAACGGCAAACTCGTCGAAACCGTCATGAACTCCACCGGCTGGGGCAACTTCACCGCCACCGAACTGCAGAAGAAACTCGCCGGCAAGCAAGTTGGTCTCAGTGTCGGCCTCGGAAAATACACCGAAAGTCTGTCGGGTAGCTCGACACCGAAAGACCTCCGTACGCTCTTCGAACTCGCGTACCTCTATTTCCAGAAACCGGCGAACGATCCCGATGCCTACCACAATGTGATGGCTTCGCTTCGCACGCAGTTGGAAAATGCCGACAAAAATCCGCAGAAAGCCTTCGGCGACTCGGTACGCTCGACGATCTACGATCCCAACCCGCGAATCGAACCGCTCAAAATCTCTGACCTCGACAAGGTGAACTACGAGGAGATCAAGCGCCTCTACACCGAACGTTTCGCTTCCGCCGGCGATTTCGATTTCTACTTCGCCGGCGCGCTCAACGAAGACTCGCTCCGCACCTTCTGCGAGCAGTACATCGCCCCGCTCCCCGGCGTGAAGAAGCGCGAAACTTACACCGACCTCGGCATTCGTCCCCGCAAGGGCATGCTCATGAATCGTTTCGAGCGTGAACTCGAGAGTCCGCAGGCCATGCTCATTCAACTCTGGAACGGCGAACAGCCCTACACCCTCAAGGACGCTGTGGCGGCCGACGCCTTTGGTCAGGTGCTGACCAAGCGCTACCTCAAATCGATCCGCGAGGATCACGGTATGGCTTACTCCGTGGGGGCCGACGCTTCGCTCGACTACGGCGTGCGCAATACTTACTCGATGCAGGTGTATGCTCCCTTCACCCCCGAAAAGTGTGACTCGGTGCTCCTGCTCATGAAGGAAGGTTTGCACGAACTGGCCAAGAATGGTGTGCGCCCCGATGAACTCGAAGAGGTGAAGCGCTTCGAGATCAAGCAGTACGAAGAGCAACAACGCAACAACGGTTACTGGCAGGCCCTCATGGTACAGAAGAACATGTGGAACAAGGACAACCGCACCGGTTATCTCGAAGCGATCAAATCGCTCACAAGTGCCGATGTGCAACGTTTTGCCAACAAGGTCTTGCTGCGCGACGGCAACTGTGCCACGATCATCATGCTCCCCAAGGGAACGAAGCAAGCGAAATAACCGCCTCGCTTCTTCCTCCCTTAGCACCAACGAAAATGTGCCGCCTCTCGATTGAGAGGCGGCACATTGTTTTTGTGTGTTTGCGGTGTGCGGCCGGCCGAAGCCTTGGCGCATCGCCAAAATGTAAGAAAAGCGAGCGGCACTTAGAACGTGGCGCGGAACATGAAGCGGATGCCCCAACGCTGGGTGTCGCCGTAGATCGAGCCCGGTTCGTTCAAGTAAGTCAGGCGGCGCACATACTGCACGTGGATGACCTTGAAAATGTTGTGGATACCCACGATCGCTTCCACATAAGGCGTGTTTCGATCCATCACGCGGCTCTGTTGTTCATAACCCGAGGCCGTGAAGCGCGAGGGGAAATAATAGAGATCCGTCGCCCCGGCGTTTTGCGCCAAATAGGGGTTGTTCTTGTCGGTGAGTGTACCCCACAAGGCGTTCACCCCCAGATATTCGCGCCATTTGAGTCGTTTCAAGAGCGGAATGCGGTTGAAGATCTTCCCGTTCAAGTCCCACGACACCATGGCCGAGACATAGCGGTCGTTCATGAACTCCATGTTCTTCACGAGGTTGAACATCGCATCCTCTTTCACATACGAGGTGTTCGCCCACGGCATGAGCAGGAGGGGGAAGGGGACGCGGTTCCATTGCGCACCGGCCTTCACATGCGTCTCGAGTTTGCCCCACGACTTCACCCACCAGCGTTTGTAGATGGCCAGTTCGGTGTTGTTGTAGGTGTAGTCGCTCCACAGCCCTTTGGCGCCCATCGTGTGACTGAGGGTAAAGATCGGGGCGTTGTGATTGGCGCGCATGCGACGCTGTTTCGTGTTGATGAAGGTCGCGCCGGGTTGATATTCGAGCAGGAACGAAACGTCGCTCGTGTTCAGAAACTGCACGTTCACCGCTGCTGCATCCAGTCCCGCCGCCTGTAATTCGTCGAACGTTGCCGGTCGGCCGAGTCCCAAGGCCGCCGTTGCCCCCACCGGCTGATAGAAGAGCGCCGAGGTCGGTTCGTTGCGGTCGTGCTGCACCTGCGCTTTGAGGCGGAAACCGTTCGCCCATTCGCGTTCGAAGTGCAGTTTGAGGTTGCGGTTGTACATCATGTGGTCGACGTTCGTCCACTTCCATGCCAAGAACACATTGTCCTTGTCGGTCGGCAGGTGGAAGTCCGAGGGGGCAATCACGTCGTCGCGGTACGACAGCACCAAGTTGGCCACCGGATACTCGCGCGGCAAGTATTTTTTCGGCACGAACGAGTAAGTCAATTCGCCCATGCCCTTCCAGCGGTGGTCTTTGAAACCGTAGGCCAAGTAGCCCTTGGCAAAAAGGTGCTTGTTGAGGTGCGCCGTGGTCTGTGCCGAGAGGCGCAGGCGCAAGCCGTCCACATCGTTGGTGGTGATCACCGTGTTCATCGGTCCCAAATCCACCTTAGAGGGCACACTTGGGTCGATCGAGGTTTCGACAAAGTTTTCGATCAGCGCCTTCGCCACCCAAATCACGGGTTTCGCCCCCGGCAGGTTTTGCAGGCTCGTCACAAACGAATCCATGCGCTTCTCGGTGTTGGTTAGTCGCTCCGGTCGGTGTTCCGCCCAGAAGGCATCCTCCTGCATCTGGGCGTCGGCCAACGTGCGCGTCGAGCCGGTGAACTTAAAGGCCGCATCGGGGATGGAATCGAAGGCAAAACCCGAGTAGGTTGTGCTGCGTTTCACCTGAAACTCGTGCAGGTTCTTCGCCGCCTTGAGCAGCACCAGCATGTTGTCTTTCGTCAGCACCTGTTCGCCCGAAGGCAGTTCTTCGTACGTCTGGTCGATCTTCATCGACTGCACAAAGTTGATGCCCGTGTTCATCGGCACCCCCATTTTTACGCGCTTCACTCGGTAGGTACTGTCGGCCAGCACATAGAGTTCGCCCGAGAATCCGAAATCCTGCGCATTGTTGGGGGTGAATTGCACCTCGATGCAGCGATCGCCGTCGATCATTGTGGTGTCGGTGAGGAAATAGCGGTAGAACGCAATACCGTCGGTCGACGAGAGAGGGGAGATGAACTGGTATTGCAACAAGCGAATGTTGTTGTCGTAGAGATTCACGTCGGTGAACACATCCTTCATCATCGCGTTGAGCACATCGCCCGTGTTGATCAGGTCGTTGATGCCTTCGCTGCGTTGCCCAATCACAATGTTTTTGCGCGTTTGGTCGCTTTTGCGCCACAACTGCTGCGTCACCGTCTCGTCGACGGTGAGGGGCAAGATCAGTTTGCCCGTTTCGGGCGAAATCTCCACATGGTCTTTGAGGAAGGGCATCCGTTTGAGCTGTCCGTCCTCGAGCACCCGCGGTGTGACGTCACTCACGGCGAAATTCAATTTGCTGTATTGCTGCAGCGCATAGTAGTCGTGGAGTTTGAGGTCGCTGCCTTTCTTGGCGGCAATGACCTTGCGCATAAATTCCACTGCGGGGTTGTCTTTGCGCGAATATTTGCTGCGTTTCGCCTTCACGGTGGCTTCGCCGAAACCGAGATCGGCCGATTTGAGAACAATGATGAGGCTGTCGCCGCCGGCCGTCGGTCGAACGGAACGCGAAACGTAACCCACCGACGAGGCGAAGAGTTGCCCTTGTCGGTAGGCAATGTGGAAGCGTCCCTCGACGTCGCTTTGCGTGGCCACCTGCGTGCCTTTGTAGAAGAGGTTGACGAACGGAATGGGCGCGCCCGTCTCGGCATCGACCACCCGTCCCACCACGCGCTGACCGAGGGCCAATGCGACAAAGGCAAACCACCCAAGCAAGAGAGTGAGAAGTTTTTTCATTGCGATGAAAGTAAAAAAGTTGTGTGAGACCCCGGGCACGGCTCTCCGTGCAAACCGGTGGACGGGCACAAAGATACGAAAACTATTTCGCTCCCTTGCGTTTCATTTTCGGCGAAAATGGGGAAATTTGTTTTTTTGCGTATTCCGCAATTTTTCGCTTTTCAAGCGGTGTCTCAAGAAAATCGATGCATAAAAATGTCTTATTTGTGGTATATTCTGTGTCTGTTCTCTTTTGTTGTGTTGTTCCTGTACGATAAAACTTTCGTTTGTCAATGAAATATGTTTTTCTTGCTTCGTTTATCATTCAATCTCTGTGTTTGTTTGTCGAAATGTGAATTTAGTTGCTTTTTGTATATTCTAAAATGGCAAAAGACGAGGTAAAATTGTTTGTGGTGTTATTTTTGTGGTATATTTTGTTTTGCGCTGTTTGAAGTTTTTATATTTGCAATCTCATCCATCTCTCAACGAGAATAAATTCGAAACTGCCGTTTTTTCGCACGCTCATCTCTTCGGTGGCGCAGTAGACTTGTTGAGGGGGAGATGGAGTTTTTCATCCCCGGAACCAATAAACGATCCAAACGATAATTACCTATGAAGAAAATGACCTTCTCTTTGGCTTGCTCCCTCGTGTTGGGAGGAGTTTCCGTACTGAGTGTAGCCTCTTGCGACAAGGACGGCGAAATGTCGAATGTGCCCGAAACACCGCGTGCCCAATTAGTGGACGGTAAGTGGCAGACGCCCGCGGCGACACCCCATGCGATCCTCAGCGACGCGAGTGTGACCCGAGTCAACGAAGATTACTTCAACGGTAAACTTCCCGAAGACGCTACCTCCGTCATCGGTGGCTTCGTGACGCCCACCGGTCTCAAGGTAGAGGGAAAAGCAGTAGGCAATGAAACGCGTTTGGCGTGCACCGTGACCGGAGACACCCTGTCGTTGGCTAACGTCACCCCCCAAGACAGCACCTTCTACAAGGTCAATGCCGCCTACGGCTGGAACAAGGAGGTGAAGTATGCCAAGTTCGAATATCCCAAGAGCGCTGTCGTGCGTGGACTGGGCGGCGTGAAGGTCGAAGGTGTGGATGCCGAGGGCAAAGCTCACGATGTGTCTGCCCACGCGTGGCTCGTCACGACCACTCCCCAAGAACTCCTCGAAACGCGCAAGGGAAGCAACCGCGCCCCGCGTCGTCTGTTCCTGCCCTTCATCAGCCCCGAAGGCTACAAATGGATGGATGCTCGCTTCACCCTCGTCTTGCCCACCGAAGACCTCAAGAACTATCCGAGTGTGAAAGTCACTTTGGTGCGCAGCAAAGGCAACGCCGTCGAAAGCGTTTGGAAGCGTGGTTGATCGCGCCCTTCGCCTTACCCCCTACAGCCGTCGCTCTTTCGGAGCGGCGGCTTTTTGTTTGTCCGGCATCGGGCATGATGTTCTCCTGTGCAGTCGGCCTATCTCCACCTCATTGAGACGGCGAAGCTCCCTCGAGTCGAACCAATGACCATCGACAACCCGATTCGGGGAGGAAAAGCCCCAACGTTGAAACCAATGGATTTTAGGAGAGAGGAGACAGACGTGCTGCTTGTGCAAGCGCGATAAAATCTCTTGGTTTGTATTAGTTTTTCGGCAATAAACGGCTATTATTGCCGATATACTAACAATTGTGGTTCATCTGACCTTGGGAGGGATGTTCTGAAGAAAAGAAGTGCAACCGCGATCAAAGAGACTGAAACTCAATGATTGCGGTTGCTTTTTGTCATACGATGGAACAATCCATCAAGAGAGTGGAGCATGATATCGTGTTGAAATGTCCGCTTGTTTGTGAGGGCGCGAAAGTCGTGAGGAGAGAGGGTGTTTGACTAATCTTTCGACCGGGTAGTTCGCGTAGCGCATCCCAAATGGCGTACTCCCAAAATCGAAGTGCAATCCAGCTGCCTTTTGGGTGTTTTCCTCGCGCGCGGGCGCGTCCGCCGTTTTTCGTTTTTTGCCTTCACCTCTTCACCTATTGTGCGTAAATCGTTGGACAATAGGGTGATAAGTGTGAAGGCTTCACCCCCTTTGCCTTCACCTCGGTGAAGCAAAAAATGAGGGTGAAGTTCACGCGTAAGCATTTGTATATCAATCGGGTAGGTGTGAAGGTGAAGGGTGAAGGCAAAAAAAGTACCTCGACTGAAGTGCGGATGCGAGGGCGCGTGTCGTGTCACCCGCGTGTGGGGAAGGGACGAAGAGTGGTGCATTTTCGGCGAAAAGGAGTGGACTTTGGCGTGAAAGTCGTGTTGTTTTCCTCGTCGCGACAGGGAGGGCGGGTGCGGCGGCTGCAAGGTGGGGCAACGGCCTGTCGGCTTGTCGATGGGTGCACCACCCCCGATAGGCAACGGACTGGGGGAACGCGACAGCGCACAGCGGAGCAAAATGACCGGAGTGAAAATCTTGTTTTTGTGTTTTTTGTGATTTTGGGAAATGCGCTCCTTTGATGTTGAATGTGAGGGATTTGTGTGTGCTATGTCGGGTGCTTCGCAGCGCAAGTCGGAAAATTTTTGGGCGCCGACTGTCACATTTTGCCCCCTTCGATTGTATTGGTAAGTGTAGCCCCGCTGTGCGTCGGAGTCGATCGTAGCTCTCCCTGTGGCGTTTGCTCCTTTGCTCGCCCCCCCTCCCTGCCGTCGACGGCGAAAACCGACCGCCGCAAGCCCGAGCGCGGAACGCGGGGCCCCTTTGTTTCACCTTCAAATCTTGACACTATGCCTAATTTTTTCCGTCTCTTGTGCCGTTGGTTCCTGCGGCATTTTGTTTCCTCCGCACCGTCCCCCGTCGGTACCGAACAGCCCGCGGCAGCAGCGGCCGTTCCCTCTGTTTCGCCCCGTGCGGAGGAGAAGGGGGCGAAGCCTTCGCCCCTTCACGAGCAACTGCTGCGCCTGCTCGAAGAGCGGCACGAGTTTCGCTACAACCTGCTGGCCGAGATGCCCGAATTTCGCGAGCGCGGATCGGCCGCCGCCTTCCGCCGTGTCACCCCCTTGGACTTCAACACCCTGGCGATCCACGCCATCGATGCGCGCATCGGGGTGTGGCAGCGCGATGTGGAGAGGGTGCTGCACTCGGCGCTCATCCCGGCCTACCATCCTCTCACCCACTTCATGGAGCAGCTCCCCGCGTGGGACGGTCGCGACCGCTTGCGCCCCTTGGCCGAGCGCATCTCGACGAACGCGCTGTGGGTGCAGTGTTTCTCGGTGTGGCTGCGCGCGCTGGCGGCACAGTGGATGGCGCACCCCACCGTGACGGCCAATGACTTGGTGCCGCTCCTCGTGAGCCGCCGACAGGGATTGCGCAAAAGCACCTTTTGCCGCCTGCTCATGCCCCCCGAATTGAGCGACTACTATGCCGACAAGTTTGAACTCACCGCCACGGCTGCGCACGAACCGCGCTTGGCGAAACTCGGGCTGATCAACCTCGATGAGTTCGACCGCTACACGCCGCGGCAAAATGCGACGCTCAAAAACCTCTTGCAACTCAAATCGCTCTCCGTGCGCCGGACTTATCGGCAGGAGTTGATGGCGCTGCCGCGCGTGGCCTCGTTCATCGCCACGAGCAATGTGAACGAGGTGCTGACCGACCCCACGGGTTCGCGCCGTTTCGTCTGTGTGGAGGTGAATGCTCCGATTGACTGTTCGCCCATCGACCACGCTCAACTCTTTGCGCAGTTGCGCAGCGAGGTGCTGTCGGGTGCGCCCTGCTATTTGGATCGGGCGACGACCGAGGCTTTGGAGCGCTCGAACGCGCCCTTCCGCGTTTTCTCGCCTTTGGCGGAGCGTTTTGCGCGCTTCTATCGCGTGCCGACGACCGACGAGCCGGGCGAGTGGCATACGGTGACGGAATTGTATGACCGTTTTCGCCGCCGTTGTCCCGCGGCAGTGCGCGGTCTTTCGCTCCAGACTTTCGGCCGTGAGGTGCGCAGCTTAGGTTTCCCGACCGCCCACCGTCGGCGTGGCAACTGCTATTGCGTGGTGGAGGTGTAGGGAGGCGTTTGGGGTGCCCTTGTGGGGAATAGTGTGCGAAAGAAAGAGGGGTTAAAAAGAAAAACTGTGGTATTCGTATGAGTTTTTGTTTTCTCTGAGCGTAAAAAAGTCCAATTTTGATTTTGCTAATTGACCGTTTTGTTGTTATCTTTGCGCTGTTCAATAATAATATTTTTACTATGTCAATTAAAAAAGTGGGTTTGCTCCTCGTCTTGCCGGCATTGGTTTGTGCTTGTGGTAGTGATGAAGAGATTCGCCCTACGGTAACAGAAACAAGCAGAAATGATGTTTCTGCCTTTCGTTTGAGTCCGCAAGAAGCTGCATCTGCGGTGAGCGATTTTTTATCAGAACAACCGGCGAATGGAGTTCGTGGTGCAGTTGAGACGGACAATCGAGAAGTTGAAACAGTGGTCGATCTGGAAGGCGCACGCAGGACACGCGGAGCAACAGCATTGACGGACAGTGTGACAAAGAATTTCTACTTTGTAACGCTCAAAGATGGACGCGGTTATGCCGTGGTGTCTAAGGATAAACGTACCTTCCCTGTATTTGCCGTGTTGGACGACGGAGCTTTTTCTCCTGACTCGCTAAACACTGAGTATATGCAGTATCGTTTGCAGCAGGCTCAAGAGGGACAGAAAAACGAAATTGCG
>ERZ772961.694-NODE-694-length-13247-cov-12.426243_pt1 | contig 13247 bp, 11 predicted proteins | sample MGYA00580677_ERZ772961 | MGnify/ENA primary metagenome ERZ772961 (study PRJEB29015, sample SAMEA2738088) | human oral metagenome | biome: human oral; feature: human-associated habitat; material: saliva | place: China | collected 2227 ... | reverse complement strand
CCGCTACCACCCGCGGCAGCTTCCCTGCAGGGGTCGTGCTCCACGCTGATCGGGGAACACAGTTCACCTCCCAGAAACTGGCCGCCTACATGCGCGCCGTGAAAGGAAGAGTGTCGATGGGGCAGGCCGGAGTGTGCTGGGATAACGCCATGGCCGAATCCTTTTGGGCCACCCTCAAAACCGAGTACTACTACCGGCGCGCCTTCACCACCCGCGACCAGGTCTACACCGGGGTCGCCACCTGGATCGAAGACTTCTACAACCGCCGCCGCATCCACACCAGCCTGGGCGGCAAATCCCCCATCGAATACGAACTACACCAAGCGGCCTGGACAAAAGCCGCATAAACAAACCGTCAACAACTTGCGCACAACCCCAGAGCAAAAACAGCCAAATTTCGTGGAATTTTGGTGAATGGGTCTACGGTTTGGCGAAAGCCACCGCCTGGAACCACTACGCACACACCCATAAGCCCACACAGCCCGCTTCTAGCAACAGCTGACCACACTCAAGCTTGTTCCTAAGTGGTGTTACAACACTTAGCGGGGTATTACACCACCTCGGAGCTAGTGAAATGCTCCCTAACTGGTGTAATGCCCCCTAACTGGTGCAGGGGTGCCCAGCATGGCTCGGCTGGCATCATGTTGGAGCAGCTATCGAGCAGATCTTGCCGCGCGCAGGCTTGTTGCTCAGTAGCATTGCACCACTTAGCGCAGCATTGCACTGGCTAGCACGCAGTGCATTGCTTCCCTATCTAGTGCAATGCCTCGCTATCTAGCGCATTGCTGCTGCACCGAGTGGATCGCTCCATGATGTGGGTCTGCCGCGCGTCTCACGAGCCACCAAGGCCAATGACACCAGTTTCGCGCGCGTTTCACGCGCACCCCGCCACCCCCACAACACCCGCATACAAGCGGGCGCGCGCCCGGCCAATCAGCCGGGCGCGCGCCCTTCCCACCAACCGCCACGAGGGCGGTAGCCTCACTTGATGAAGCCGAGCGCCTTGACGGCGTCGTACTCTTCCTGGAGGGCCTTGATGTTGTGGTCGATTCCGGCGCGGGTCGCGTCGGAGATCTCGAGGCCGTCGACGACCTGCCACTCGCCACCATCGGAGGTGACGGGGAAGCCGAAGTTCAGGCCGGCGGGGACGCCGTAGTGCGTGCCGTCGGACATGACACCGGCGGTGACCCACTCACCCTCGGGGGTGCCGTGGATCCAGGAGTACATGTGGTCAATCGCGGCGTTCGCAGCGGAGGCGGCCGAGGAGGCGCCACGCGCCTCGATGATGGCGGCGCCACGCTTGGCGACGGTGGGACGGTAGTAGCTGGACAGCCACTCTTCGTCCACGAGCTCGGTCGCGGGCTTGCCGGCAACCTTCGCGAAGGAGACGTCCGGGTACTGGTCGGCCGAGTGGTTACCCCACACGACGACGTCCTTGATGTCGGCGTTCGCGGCACCGGTCTTGTGGGCGAGCTGCGCGATCGCACGGTTGTGGTCGAGGCGCATCATCGCGGTGAAGCGCGAGGCCGGGACGTCCGGCGCAGCGTTCTGGGCGATGGTGGCGTTGGTGTTCGCGGGGTTGCCCACGACGAGGACGCGCACGTCGTCGGCGGCGCCGTCGTTGATGGCCTTGCCCTGGGGGCCGAAGATGCCCGCGTTGGCCTCGAGCAGGTCGGCGCGCTCCATGCCGGCGCGGCGCGGCATAGCGCCCACCAGGTACGCAACGTTGGTGCCCTGGAACGCACGGTTCACGTCGTCGAAGATCTCAACGCCGGCCAGGGTCGGGAACGCACAGTCGTCGAGTTCCATCGCGGTGCCCTCGGCAGCCTTCACGGCCTGCGGGATCTCCAGCAGGTGCAGCTTGACGGGCACGTCCGGGCCGAACAGCTGGCCGGAAGCAATGCGGAACAGGAGGGCGTAGCCGATGTTGCCGGCTGCGCCAGTGACGGTGACGATACGAGGTTCTGCCATGATGTGGCGCTCCTTTACAGTTCCTGTGGGCGTGTGCCCTTCAGTCGCGGTGTTCCCCGCGCTCTGTCTCCTAGGATACGTCGTCCGTCACACTCAGACCCGGGCACCCAGTCCCAAGACAACCCACCCAGACAGTGATCTACGACATATCGACCGGTCGGAGCCCTCCACGCGGAGCCCATTCGGAACGTACAGTAGGAGCATGTCCGACAACCGTCCCAGCCCCTCCCCCAGCGCCGGTTCCGAGCGCGAATCAGCCCCTGCCTCGTCCCATATTGACGAGGCCATGGCCCACTCCCACGACCACGCGCACTCTCCGGGCACCGAGAACGGCGCACACTCGCACGATCACTCCCACGCGTCGGCCTCGACCACGCGCTTGGGATGGGCGCTCGCGGTGACGGGAGCAGTCGTTGTCGCGGAGCTGCTCGGCGCCTTCTGGTCGGGCTCCCTGTCCCTGGCGGCGGACGCCGGACACATGGTCGTGGACGCCTCCGGACTCGTAATCGCGCTGATCGCCGCTCGCCTCATGCGTCGCCCGCGCGACGAGAAGCACACGTGGGGGTGGGCGCGCTCCGAGGTCCTGGCCGCCGCCCTGCAGGCCGGCATGCTCCTGATTATCAGCGTGATGGTCGCGTGGGAGGGCGCGTGGCGCCTGGTGTCCCCGCCCGAGGTCGAGGCCGGCCCCATGCTGCTGATCGGCGTCGTCGGCCTGCTCGCGAACGTCGTATCGCTTGCGATCCTGGCGGGCGGACGCAACTCGAACCTCAACATGAAGGCTGCATTCCTGGAGGTCGCAAACGACGCGCTCGGCTCCCTCGCGGTCATCGTCGCGGCCGGCGCCGAGTGGGCCCTCGGATGGACGCGTGCCGACGCGATCGCCTCACTCCTTATTGCAGCGCTCATGGCGCCGCGCGCGCTCACCCTCCTACGCCGCTCCGTCGCGATCCTCATGGAGCAGGCACCCGCGACCGTGGACGTGGCCGAGCTGCGCGCTCACATGATCGGCGTCGACGGCGTCCTGGACGTGCACGACCTGCACGTGGCCGCCGTCTCGTCTCACCTGGTGACCGTCACCGCGCACGTGACCGTCTCACACGAGGCCGACGGGCCCAGCCGCGATCGGATTGTCCACCAATTGGGCGAATGCGCGTGCCACCACTTCCCCATCGCACACTCCACGTTCCAGCTCGAATGCCCGCAGCACCGCGAACACGAGCACTTGGAACACTAAGCAACCGTGCCATTTGACAGGCGGTCAGTGGATTTGTAGGTTGATAGCATGAGCGCAGATGTAGGTTTCACTCCGGGCAAGCTGATTGAGGCTGCCCAGAGCATTCAGCCTATCGCCGAGCCCTTCTCGCAGTCGATCGCTCCTCTGAGCGATGAGGTCACTGCAGCGACAGCTGATCTTAATGGCACATTCTTGGAACCTCTTATCAATGCTCTCGGCACATGGGGCGACTCCCTTGAGGTCCTGTTTACTGACTTGGTCACTCTCGGTGAGTCACTCGTCGACGCGGAATGCGATTTTGCCGCCTGCGAGGAAGAAATCATGCAGTCTCTCTCCCAAGCAGCAACAGGAGGTGCGGCCGGTGGTGGTGACTCGTCCGGGGGGAGCTTCTACGCCATTTTACAAGGCCTAGGCGGGCAGGGTGCTGAAGGAGGCACAGAGTGAGCGGCGATTCCTTGCTGTCTTTCAATGAGGCATCTGCTACCTCATTGGCGAATACTTTTGAGCAAAAAGCGGCTTTGGTTCGCGCGTTTATTCCCGATGTCCGCGATAGTGTCACCAGCGCAGTGGGTGACTGGACCGGCGAGTCGCGAACGGCGTGTGACGCTGCGTTAAAGAGACTTGAGGAACGCGGGGAAGAACTGGCCGAATTACTGGTGTCTGCTTCTCGGGCCATGAAAGAAATTCGGAGTGCGGGCAACCATGCGGAAGCGAAAGCGTTCGCCTGCATCGATAGCTAAGGGAACGCGATGAGTAAATTTAAGGTTGACATTCAAGCCATGGCCGCACTCGTGGAGTCCTTGAATTCCTTCGAGGAGAAGATGAAGGAATACGACGTGGAGGACTGGGTCCCCAACTCAGGTATGCTTGAAAACCCAGACGTGTGGGACCCGACCAACGCGTTCCAAGACACGTGGGAAAAGGGCCTCGCCGATCTGCGAGAAGACATCCGGGCTGCTGGCAGCGCTGTCGGCGGCGCGCTCGGCGCGTACGCGGAATACCTGGAGAAGTCGAAAGAGCACATGGATACCGTTGAACAAGCAGCACAGGCATTGGGGCAGTCCCCCGTCGTCGGTTCGGGGGCATGATCGACTATGGGTGTTGTTGCACACGGCGCACCAGTATTTAGGATCGGCGGAGATCCCGGGGGTATTTCCACGCGTGCTGCGGTGATGATGGATCGAGCTAATGAGTTCGCTGACATTCACGCGGGCCTGTCTTCGTTGACTTCTGACGGCTGGGAAGGCCGCGCCGCTGATCACTTCCGTTATAAATTCAACCTGCAGATCAAGGGCTGGCTGGACGCACAGATTGCCTTTTCGGATGCCTCCACGGCATATCAGTCTTATGCGTCGACGCTGCTGTCGGCACAAAGCCAGTGCGACGAGATTCGCTCACGATGGGAGCAGGGCCAAAAGGCGGTCGTGCAGGCTCAGAACAACCAGGCTGATGCGCGCAGCCAAGCAGCTGCCGAGGGCGGCACGCCCATGTTTGACGCCTCGTGCGATGAGGGGCCTGGCCGTTCGACGATGGCCGCAGCGGAAGCTGACTTCCAGACCCTGGTCAATCAGGTCAACGAATCCGGAACTCTTCTCATTAATGCTCTCAACTCGGGTATTTCGAAGCTCCCTGAGCGCACGTGGATGGATGCCGTCGCGCGAACATTCAAGTCGGTGTATGACGGCTTCGTTGAAGCCACCATTGACTTGGTCAAACTGTGCTGGACCATCGGCGGGTATGCCTACCTATACGACTTTGGCCGTTTTCTATGCAACCAGATGACGTTCGATGAGTTACAGGCAAAATGGGTTGAACTGCCTGGCGAGACAGTTGCGGGATTGACCAAAGTATTGTCTGAGAACCCCGGAGCATTCTTCGAAGGGTTCATCAAGGGCCTTTTCGATTACGACACGTTCATCGATGATCCCGGCCGCTGGGTTGGCCACGCACTTCCTGATGTTCTCATCACCATTGCCACGGCGGGCGCAGGGGGCGGTGCAAGTGCAGGTGAGAAGGGGGCGACGGCTGCTTCGAAAGCTTCCCGTATTGGGAAGGCCGTGTTTAAAGAGTTGACGCACATTGCCGACTTGGAAGACATTGCCCACCTCGGCAAACTAGCCTTCAACAAGCTCAAGAATGTTGGCATTCATGCAGTAACCAATCTGTCGGATCTCGCTGCGGATGCAGCCGAACGCCTCCGACGATTCAAGGAAGCCGGCCATACCGGGCACCCCCCACTGTTATCGCCTGTGGATAACGCCCCGAGCATGCCCAGCTCTGGTGCGCACAGCTCCCCATCCCACGGCGCACCCAGCATGCCCAGCACAGGTGCCCCCAGCTACCCGTCCCATGGTGGGTCTAGCTCCCCTAGCTACAGCCCGCCCAACTATCCCGGCCACAACAGCGGTGGTGCACCCGACCTGTCCGGCACGCCTGCCCCCAGTCACGGCAACGGTGGCTACTCAGGAAATACGTCGCACGGAGGAGCCGGTGCGGCTGATCCAACCTCGACGTACGCCCCTCCGACTCACCAGCACAACGGAACCCCCGGCGCGGCCCAGCCCGGTACCACACCTCAGGCATCCGGTGGCGCTGGTAATACCAGCACCGGTGCTCACACGGCACCCCCGCAGACGGCACCTAGTACGTCCAATGCTGCGTATATGAACGCGGATACTAGCGGCGCAACTCCTGGCGCGACCACCGCACCCGCTCACAGCCCCCAGGGCGGCGCATCCAGCGCTGCCACTTCCGGGGCTACTACCCCTGCCGCAGGTTCGCATGGCGCCCCCGCGACTGGCGCTCCTGCGACCGGGACCCACGGAGCTGGCACCACCGGCACCCCCGCGGCGGGCGCTCCCGCCACCGGTGCACCCGCGACCGGCTCCCACGGAGCCCCTGCAACTGGTGCGGGCACGCATGGCGCTGGCACAACCGGCGCACCTGCCACCGGTGCACCCGCAACTGGCTCCCACGGTGCTGGCGCATCCGGTGCGCCTGCTGCCCCCGGAGCTCCCTCGAGCGGCTCGCATGGTGCTGCTTCTGGCCACAGCGCCGCTGGTGGCTCCCCCGCTGTTCCCACGCGCAACAACGGTATGCGTGAACACGTCGCAACGGGTGAACCTATTCCCCCGAAGAAGCCTACTGATCCAGACAAGCTGAGCGCCGATTTCCCGTCCTCGACAAACAAGATCGATACGCACAGTGGCGGTAACCAGAAGAACTTGGATCATCTGGACTTCGAGCCTGGCGATTCGGACAAGGTTCCCAACGGTCAGTACCATCCTCCGGTCGAACCCTCAGGTGGTCCTCACCGCGGCGGCACCGATGAGCTTGTCGGTGCGGGCGTTGGCCGTAGCGAGGCCAGCGTGGGCGCTCAGGGATCCTACGAGCGCGCTGGCGCCTTCGGTGGCAGCGATCCGAGCCGCGTCAGCCACGGAGCGGACAGCTTCGGTGGCACCGCCGATTTCGGCGCAAACGCCGGACGTGGTACGCACGGTGCAAACGGTGTCACCAATTCCGCTGATACCAGCGGTGGCTTAGGCAGTACGCCGTCCGGTTCACACACAACCGGGTCGTTCACAGGACATGGCAGTGGCAACACCGGTACTGGTTTTGGCACCCACGGCGGCTCGTCGACACCTGCGCAGGGTTCTTACCCCGCAGCGGGTAATCCGCACGTCCCCTCGCATGCCGACTCCGGCTCCGGTGTTGGCCACAGTGGTTCCCACCAGTCCGGACAGGGCGCTAACGGCCATTCCGGGGCCTCATCCTCACACGACTCCCCGACCACGGGCGGTGGAGCCCCGAAGAGCGAGCCTCCCATCCCGGCGCCCCCCAAGAACGAAGACCCCATCCCGGCACCTCCGAAGAGTGAGGCCCCAAGCACTCATAGCATGAGCGATACTGCCCAGGCGCCTCACGCCGGGGTGGATAATGCCGCTGGCATGCCGCATGCAGACCACGGCTTCGGCAGCGCCCACAAAGCTGACGCCCCCAGCACTGCGATGGATGAGGCAGACTTGCCCACCAGAGAAATCGACGGCAACGCTGTCCGCAGGAGAGCAGGGGCTGCTGCTGGCAACTCGGGTGATTTCTCGTGGGAGAATAACATCGTCAACAAATCTGGGAAGGCAGACGATGCTGGCCTGCCGCAGCACGCCAGTGATCCCACAGTAGGGGCAGACGCTCCCCATGCACCCCACGCAGGGGCAGATGGCGCGACGGATACGTCGCATACAGGCCACGGAGACGGTGCCAACCACACGACCGATGGCAACACCCACGCGGCCGATCCCAACACGCCCACTCACGAGGCGGATGGATCAGCTGACGTTTCCACGGGCAACAAGGACAAGTACGGTTCTGCCGAGTCTGACGGTGCTGCTCACCCGACCACTTCTGAGGACGACCTGAAGAACAAGTCACTCTATGACATCCTCAAGGGCATGGAGTCTTCGCACACCCACCACTCCACGCCAGACGCACCCCACGCGCCCCACTCCGGGGCAGATGGCGCTGCGGATATGTCGCACGCAGGCCACGGAGACGGTGCCAGCCACACCGCAGACGGCACACCCCACGCGGCCGATCCCACTACGCCCACCCACACGACCGATGGATCAGCTGACGTTTCCACAGGCAACAAGTACAAGGACAAGTACGGTTCTGCCGAGTCTGACGGTGCCGCTCACCCGACCACTTCTGAGGACGACCCTAAGAAGAACCCGTTCTATGACGTCCTCTCGGGCAACGAGTCTTCGCACGCCCACCACTCAACGCCAGACGCTCCACACGCGACCCATGCAGGGGCAGATGGCGCGACGGATATGTCGCACGCAGGACACGGAGACGGTCCTAGCCCCACCGCCGACAACAAACCCCACGCGGCTGATCCCACGACGCCTACTCACGAGGCGGGTGGGGCAACTGACGCACCCGCCACGAAGAATAAATTCGACGAACTTCTGGGCAACCCGAAAACCGACGGCACCACCCACGCCCCCAACGGCACACCCCACGCGGCTGATCCCACGACGCCCACCCACACGACCGATGGATCAGCTGACGTTTCCACAGGCAACAAGTACAAGGATAAATACGGTTCTTCTGAGTCCGACGGATCCGGTCATACGACAGACCCCGAAGGTATCCACAATAAGAACCCGCATCACGACCCGCACGATGGCTACAAGTCTTCGCATGCCAATGATTCCACAGCTGACGCATCAAACGGGCACGATTCCGTTGATGAATTAACTGATCCCCACAACAAGTCCAATCACAAGGGCGACGACACCCCTCACGGGGACAATTCATCTACCACTCCCGGGAAGGACCCCTCCGCCGAGGAGCCACTGGAGTCATCCAAGCAAAATTCCAGCCCTGGCAACGAGGCCGCAGACAATGCCTCGGTCAACGAGACCATCGCAGACGAGGCTACCGACACGGCACACACGGATGGCGAAACATCAACCAAGAATAGAAATTGGGAGAACGCCCCTGAAGCCCCCTACATTTACACTGAGAAGGGGATGGACCAGTGGGCCACCGAGTTCACTGCGGAATGGCCTGAAGTCACAAAGAAACAATTGCTGACAACTAACGACTATACCACAGACAATTTCGAACACTACAATGGTTTCTCTCGCGACCCTTCCGTGAATGTATCACCCGAATTCAAAGAAGGAGTTTCCGAAATCAATGACTTTCTTCGAGTAGCCCCCAAGCGCGAGGGTGTCCAATACCGCGGGACGACAATACCAAAGGTTGTTCTTGACGAGGTAATCGAGACGGGCGTATTTAAAGACCCCGGCATTCTCTCGACTAGCGTGCACGAGCATATCGCACGTTCTTTCGCAAAGAAACACATTCCCAAGGACGGCGATGTCCCAGTGATCCTTGAAATTCACAGCAAGAATGGAACTGACATTAGACGACTGTCTCAAAATCCCCACGAAGGGGAAGTTCTTTTTCCAATGATGTCTGAGTTCAATGTCGATCATGTAACGGTCGACCCAGACACCGGCTTCCCACGTCTTGTTTTGAGCGATCCAGACTAGAACCACATTAATTTCACAGCCTGGAATGAAAATCGCCCATTCATTTCAGCTATTCCTCTCCCTCGTCACCTCAAACATTTTCCATTAGGAGTGATCATGACCGAAGAAGATGCTAAGGAGTTTCTCGCTTTCCTCAAGAAGCTCTCCCCAACCGCTGCAATCACCTTCCGTGGTTACATCGACCACACACCCACCGAACCTCGCCCAATTGGTGCGCCCACCCTTGTGGCAACATCGCACAGCGTGGCGATCGCGACGAACAACTTAGAGAAGCCCGAAGTGGCGATTTTCATCGGCTCAAACGGACGTGACCTTACGCCATTCCTCAAAGGGGCACCAGCCTACAACCTCCAAGAGGTCACCTATCTCCCGGGGACTTACTTCTATCAATATCCTCCCACGGAGTTCCTCGGGGTAACGATCCAAGTTCACGAAGAACTACATCTGAACGAACAGACTCAGAAATACGAACCTACTAGGATCTTGAATAGCTGGGACCCCATCATCCTCGAACTCGAGCCCCAGCTACGCGCCACGTACGCCAATCCTCTCGATCTGCCCGAGGGCGCATCCAAGCGCTTCCTCCTCCCGATCGAATAGCCCCACATGTGCCAACGCAAGCGGTCACTCCACCGCTCACTACCCTGTTAAGCACGGCGTATAAAGAAACTATTCATCTCCACACGACACATGAATCGAGGCCAACATTGTCGCTAGATTCGCATGTCCCCACCAACAGTCGCCCACTCGATCCCGAAACTCGTTTCTTCCCCGTACGGGCGCCAGGACCGTGCGATGCCCTCACGTATGCGCCGAGCGGTCTGGGCAGTCGTTTCCGCGGGACCCTGGGCAAACCAGCTACCAATACACCGTATCGAGATGATGCAACTTCTAGATATAAGAACAAAATTCATCATGTTCGCGACAAAATCAGATGCAAAATAGTCGCAATCCAGTTTCTATCTTCACGAAATGACATCTATCGGCCTGCATTTTGAGGAGAGAATAAGCGCTGCGTGTCAATACAGCACTAGCACTCATCACCAGAACCCAGCATGCCAGAAATCGCCTCACCCAGCATTTGCATTACTGCTACAAATCCCATAATGAGGACAACGAGCGACCCTTAGCACCATACGTGCCCACTAACATTTCACCGATTGATTACTCATGGGAGTATGAATGACTGAAAATACTGCCCAACAATTTCTTCAATTCCTCAAGTCACTACCGGAGACACGAGCAATCACCTTCCGCGGATATGTCGACGCTACTATCACGGAAGGGTGCCCTATTGTTACTCCTACCCTCGGGGCAACATCGCACAGCGTGGCGATCGCGACGAACAACTTAGAGAAGCCCGAAGTGGCGATTTTCATCGGCTCAAACGGACGTGACCTTACGCCATTCCTCAAAGGGGCACCAGCCTACAACCTCCAAGAGGTCACCTATCTCCCGGGGACTTACTTCTATCAATATCCTCCCACGGAGTTCCTCGGGGTAACGATCCAAGTTCACGAAGAACTACATCTGAACGAACAGACTCAGAAATACGAACCTACTAGGATCTTGAATAGCTGGGACCCCATCATCCTCGAACTCGAGCCCCAGCTACGCGCCACGTACGCCAATCCTCTCGATCTGCCCGAGGGCGCATCCAAGCGCTTCCTCCTCCCGATCGAATAGCCCCACATGTGCCAACGCAAGCGGTCACTCCACCGCTCACTACCCTGTTAAGCACGGCGTATAAAGAAACTATTCGTCTCCACACAACACATGAATCGAGGCCAACGTTGTCACTAGATTCGCATGTTCCCACCGCCGGTCGCCCACTCGATCCCGAAACCCGTTTCTTCCCCGTCCGGGCGCCAGGACCGTGCGATGCCCTCATGCATGCCTCGAGCGGGCTGGGGAGTCGCTACCGGATCGGCAAAGATGTCGCTCTCGACCTCAAGGGCCAGTTCGCGCACGGCACGCATCCGGAGATGCGTTCGACGGCTGATTGGATGCGTTCGCAGTATTCCGTTCCGGGCAGCATTTCTCCGACATGGCGAGACGACATCGATCACGGAGCGCTTCCTCGATCGGACCGCTATTACGCGCACAAACAGCCCTTCATCGAGGACTTTCACATTACGGGGCTTGATCACATCGGGCATGTCGGGGCATTTTCCCTCACCCCAGTCATCGACGACGGCATTATTCCCGCGGATTGCCGGTCTGCGCCGCCCGCGCATTTGAACGAGCTGTACCACCAATATCGACTCACTGACGACCCACTACCTGAGGGCGTCATTATCGAGATCTGCCTCCTTGCCGAGGACCATGGTTCGCGAGGGTATGCGCCGCAGGTTCGTTTCCTGGAGCGTGTCACATTCAATAATCTTTATCCGCTATCGATCGACGAGCTCGTGACTCAACACATCATTGAAGGAGTTTCTGCCCATGTTGGAGACGTTAAAGCCCCTGATTGGGAAGCTCTGTTCGGGTACTTCCGTAACGCCCGAGAACTTTGAGAACGGCTACGCCTTCTCGAGTTACAACACCGACTTCTTTGCGGTCTGGACCATCGAAGACAGGTTTTGCTTCAGTTGGTCCGAACGCCACCCAAGCGCCGCATTCTGCATCGACACCCAGAGCGCGCCGATAGCCTCGTACATTGTTATCGCTGCGGTTGGAGCACTGCGCCGCGCGGACCTTTTCCAGGACGCCATCTCGCCTGCCATCCTCACCGATGAGCTGCGTAGCCGGTGGGTTTCTTCCCCCACGCGGTGGCCTCGCGTCGCGAACTATCAGTACGTCGCGAATCCGGAGCTGTCCCTCAATTCGACGAACTGCGCCGCGCTTCGGCAGCTGCAGTTTGGCGTGCAGTTTTCGGTCGAGGACTACCTCAATTCCTGCCTCAACGCCGACGCAGGTCCAGCCCTCACCCCGTTCAGGACAACATTCGAGCCGTATCTACGCCAGCTCAGTGATGCAGGCGTCGACATCTCACGGATGATTCCCCCGATGTCCGGCCGATAGAAAGGCTTCTGAGGGCCGAGGCCGTGGCTGCGTACCACTCAGAACAACCCACTCAAAACAAACGGTCCAAAAAACCCAGACCCCTCCACAGCCAGCCTCAAGCCCTCGACAAACGACTCAGGAAAGCATGAGACACTACGGACGATGACAGCAATCAGCGACGACGAGTTCATCAATACCCTAACTTCACTCATGAACAGGCCTGTGGAGGCATTGAGCGAGGATCACGTCTACTTCCACGGTCCAGATCCTCAAATCATGATGCACGTCTGGCGTGAGGACGGCTTCTATTTCGGCGGCACAAGTGAACGGTCTTACAGGCCTCGTGGCGACATACGCACCAACGATCTGATCCCAGTTAAACAATGGCTCGTGATGGAATTGTTTGACTTCCTTCGGCTTAGCTGGCAGCTGGAGGATATCGGGATTGCATTCAGGCGACTCTCTCCCGCCCCGCACTGGTCACAAGATCCCAAAACAGGAGAACTACTCCATGAGGGCTCATCCACGGGGATCATTGCAAACGACTCCTCACAGGTTGCCGCCAACCTTCCCTGGTTCCTGAAGCACTCGCCCAAACGACTCCTCGATATCGCCCACATCGAAAGCACCAAGGAAGCCTGCCAGACCCTGTTCGGCATGACACGCGTCCCCTTCGCTAAGCGCACGGACACACGGCAGTAACACCTGCCATGGGAAGAATTGGCGGCACAGGCCATACCCCGGCCTCGTCCTCATACACAAACAGCGAGGCGGCGGGAGCTACACGCTCCCACCGCCTCACCCAGATACACGTCGGGGGCCGCGCCTGACGGCGCGACCCCCGAGGATCAGATGCGATTACTTCGTGCGATTCGCACGGTAGTACTCGATGAGAGCGCGGGTGGACTGATCCTGCGCGTCCAGGGCCTCGGACGAGCCCTCGATGGCGGGGAGGATCTGCTTGGCCAGGACCT
>ERZ772961.688-NODE-688-length-13293-cov-3.062018_pt1 | contig 13293 bp, 22 predicted proteins | sample MGYA00580677_ERZ772961 | MGnify/ENA primary metagenome ERZ772961 (study PRJEB29015, sample SAMEA2738088) | human oral metagenome | biome: human oral; feature: human-associated habitat; material: saliva | place: China | collected 2227 ... | reverse complement strand
AAATTTATTTTTATTTATATTTAATTTCTTTGTATATTCATTTTTATATATACAACATTTTAATGCAATTACATAGTATTTATTTTCTATAATCATTTTATATGCACTTTCGAGCGAATCAACATTCATACTTCATCGCTTACATTTAATAATATATCCAACTTTTTCAAAAATTCACACTTTTTTGAAAAAAATTTTAAAATTTTTTTAATTTTTTTATTTTTTATAGTTGATTCAAAATGTTTAAAATATTCAAGTTGTCTTCTCTAGTACTATTTGTATCTAATACTGTATACCAATTTGAATGATGGAATGCGACTTTATAGTATATTCCTTCTCTATCTGATAATACTAATACTGTCCGACCATAGTCCATCTTATAGCTAGATAATACTGCTATATTGTGTAAATATAATAAAGAAGCTAATTTTGGGTTTATAGCGGCTAATATGAACTGTTCTCTTGTCTTATATTTATATAAGTCCCTAAAAGATCTGCTTAGTTTTACATCGTCAAAAATTCTTTTCACTTCTTTTACTAGGTTTAATATACTTTTTTCTTGAGACTTAATTTCTAATTTAAATTTTGGAATTGCCCCTTCTCTGCATTCTGAGAAGCTAAATTGGTCTGTATTAAAATGCGCTTTTTGTATTATTGCTACTAAAATAGCCTCTACATTTGTGAAGTTTTTTAGCAAATACAAATAATCATCTGCTAACTCTATATATGGGTAAAATTCTAATTTTAGCGCATAATTATAAAACTTGTTACTGATTAAAATTTTTAGACAACCTCACTTTAAATTCATCTTTGAATAAATTTATTACTTTTCCCTTATCACCATTTACATTTACTATCACTATTGTAATAAATAATGTATCTGTTGGTACACTTATTGTAGCATAAGTATATTCGTCTAGCCAAATAGTCAAGATTTTGCATACATTAAAATTTGATATACGTTCTATTACTATATTATTGTTGTATAAAAACTCAAGTAAATAGACAAATTCGTCTCCCATAAGACTTTTTTGCATAAGCGCTTTTTTACATAATTTATAGAAACTTTTAGAATATGAAACACTATCCCACATTTCTCTTATTGCTTCTTTTACTGTACTACTTGAAAAGTAATCCATTATGCTAATTAATTTATTTTGTGCTTTTTCGCTAAAGGACTGATAACCAAATTCAATTTTAAGTAAAAGTATAGCGGCTTTACATATACTAGCACCAGAGTTTTCAGATAATATAACAACTTGGGAAAATTTAACACTTTGTCTAAACATCATCAGCTTAAATGCTAGTTTGTAAACTGAATTTGAAATTACCAATTTGCATCCCCAGAAATTTTTACGTTTGTTTTAGAACAGGCCTTTTTAAATATAATTTTATTTTTCACTGATAAACTGCTGAATACTACTGAGCATTTTTGATACTCATACTTTTCTCCATCATCTTTTTGTTTTTCTATTTTTAAAAGTAAGTTTTCATAATCTCCAAATTCTAGTGACATTAAGACATAATCATCTTTTTGCTCTATTATTTTTGGAAAAACTCTGCAAACAAATAAATTTAAAGCTAGCTCTTCATTAAACTCATTAAGTATAGCATATACTTTTTCATATTCTTTAAATATAGCTAAATGTTTCTCTGTTATATCTACTAATTTCCATTCTTCTTTTAATTTTTTATAATCTACTGTTATATCTAAATTCTTTAGAATACTAAAACTAGCAGAATATTTTACTATAATTTTTAATTCTGACAAATTAAATTTTGTTTTAGATGTTTTTAATTTTAAAATATAAACTAGTAATTTTTCACTGTACCAATTAACCAGCATATTTTTAGTATATTTGTTATCAGGAAAGAGACAAAATATTATTGCGGAGGTAAAATAATTACTAATCATTTATCATCCACCTAATCATAACGTTAGTGCCCTCTAATAATGTTTTAATTAAAAATCGTTTACCAAGCGGAGTAAGCGAGCTATATGTAGCGTTAAAGTCATTAAAAAATCGAGAATCATGCTCACTTACAGCGGATTCTAAAGCTAGAAATTCATACTCACTGAGCTTTAATATTATAGTATATGCATCATTTTTAAAAATGACTTCTACTGGTATATTATAAATAAAAAGATTAAACGCTAATTTTCTATTAAAATTTGCCACTTCATCATAAATATCTATATAATTCTCGAATATTTGTTTCATCTGTTCAGTTATAACAACTAAATTCCAAGCGTTTTTTATTTTTATTAATTCTGTTTGAATTTCCTCTTCAGTTTTATTAATGAGAATAATAGATTTTAAAAACGCTAAAACAAATTCTTGATTAAATTCTTCCATACCAGCATTTAACTTTAGAATTGTAATTATAGAATTTATACTGTAATCGAACAATTTCATTAGGGGGTTCATATTCATAAAACAAAGCATTAAAAGCTGCAAGTGAAATATCAGTCCACTTTCTCATATATAATTTATATGTAAATTTAAGTTTCTAAAAGTTATTATTCATATACTTTTCTATATAGTTTGCAACTAGGTCTTTAGGGCTTATCCAGGATTTTCCTATTTCTATTTCATTACAGAATATAAACATTTCTGTTTCTTCTAGTCTTATATAGGTTTGTTTATACTCATCTTCAACTACATAAAATTCTGTTACAAAACCATTAGAATTTATTATATTAAAAATCCAGTTATTATCTAGCGCTTTTAATAGGAAGTCACAGTCTAAATAATCTTTAAGTATATGAGCAATCTTTCTATAGTTCTTATAACTTTTTATATATTTTTCAACCTTTATGGAATAGAATAAACCACTCTTTGGCATTAAAGGGTTATAATCAAATCTACCATTGTAAGAGTCTTCTGGTAGATATTGTCCAGTTATTTTATAAAAAATGACACTTTTTACAAGAGTATAGTCTTTAACTCTTCTATTACTTAGAACACCGCCGGGACCACCATACTCCTCATAAATAGCAAAATACAATGAGTTTTTAAAAGCTTCAAGATAAGTTAAATTAGGTATAAACATTCCCTACTCCAAATTTTAAAGTATTTTGAGATAGGACAATACAGCTTCTGAGAATTCACTTCTGAATTTATGAAACAGCTCATCACCAAAAATATCACATCTGAATTCCCATCTAAGTCCTTTAGGCATAATTTTTATTTCTTTAAAATCATAATCAGTTTCAAAGAATAATACTTTTATACCATCATCTACTTTAATTGGTAATGCCATAATTCCATGAAGCTCTATACATTGAAAAAAGCCACTAGTAAAATATGGAAATATAAGCTCTAGTGTGGCTCTTTTTTTGTCGAAAAGTTGTTGTAATTCTTTACTTATAAAATGTTCCCCCGCTTTATAAAGATTTATAAAGTCTTCATTATCTTTTTCCATATATAAACATTGGTCATATTGATTTCCTACTAGCTTATTCATAATAAAAGTTACTATAATAGAGTCAATATCTGTACCCATCGTAAATGATACAGTATTCCATGACTTTTCAACTGCTAGCGATATAGCATTCATGTAGCCCTCTTTATATAGAGAATTGCTTATTTTGGAAATTTTCATCTCGCATCCAATTTTGAAAAGCATTTTTCATAAGAACTTTAAAACGGTAAGATTTAATCTCAGAATCTATAACCATTAATTTAGGGCAAGTTCTTGACTCTATATACGCTATATTTAAAAATTCATAATCACCATAATAAAATACAAATTTTGTTCTTATTCTCGGTAGTTCCCAATTCATAATTTCGCAATTGGAAATTTTAAATCTAACTCCAGCTCTATAAAGATTATATATATCAAAAAAATCTAATATGAGATTAAGATCCTGAAATTTTAATTTTAAATTTACAAGAGATATTTTATAGCTTTCTGGTATTCTTAAATTTAAGACTTTAAACTCTTTATACTTTTCTAGTAGATTATCATAATGTTCAGATTCATAATTAAATAAACTATAACAATTTATCTTTACTCTCTCAAAAAGATTATGTTTAAATCTATAAAGACTTGTATCACCTATTAATTCGGCCAGAGTTAAAAATACAACTGTTCTTTCATCTTCCGATAATATGCTAAGTTCTGTTTCCATAAAACTGGACCTATCAAAAAGATAGCAATTACCAGCCATCTTAATAAGCCTGTTGGGTATAACATAATCTTTGCTAAATGTTTTCATAATTAGAAAACCCCACTGTATAGAAGATTTTTTTAAGTATTTTTAAATTTGTGTTATTTAAGTTATGTTTAGGACCATATAGTATCATTTCATAGTTATCGTAGATTTGTATAAGAGAAGAAAATTCCGTAAAGTCTGGAAAACTCAATACTACAAAATATGTTTTAATTTTTGGTAGTTTTTTTAAACCAATAATCAGAATATTGTTTTTATAAAACAAATAACTGAGATTTTTGCAAATAAAATTTGCAACTTTTTCGTATGGGGATAAACTATAATAACATCTTGCAACGTCATTAGAAACTATAACTCTACTCCATAATTCTTCATCTATTTTACTGTTGTTTAATAATATCTTACAATTTTTCGGTATCAGTTTTGGAATACTTAGTCTGTTATAAGTTTTTATATTATGATTAATCTTTATATAAGCTATTAAAACTTCATCTTTATAAAGTTCTAAATTCTGACTATTATTAGCATAGAATAAAGAGCTATCTGTAAAAACTGACAATTCTATAGCTAGTTTGTATACTATATTTGGAATATTATAAACTTGAGTTTTCATACCAATAACTCTTTAGATAATCTTTTAAAATATCTGTAAAGATGACACGAGAAAAACTTCCTCTTTTTATCTCAGAACATATAACACATCTATTAGCGTCTGTCGTTATATGTAATTTAATTGGAGGACTATAAAAATCTTCGAATAAGTTGTATACTTCAATATCTAAAACATTATATCCATCTGGAAAAGTTTTAGAAAATTTTATTTCTACATCTACTGTTGGATTTTCTACGATAAAATATAATAAGCCTTCTTCACTTAAGATCGGTTTTAATTTATTGATTAAATATTTTTTATGGTTAAAAACGTCTATAAGACTTTTGTCTACTGGTATTTTTTCCCAAGCTTCAGCTATTTTAGCTCTAGTGTCACTGAATAAATATAAAGAAGCTTTTTCTAGAGTTATATTACGAATTTTACAAGATATTACCCAAGCTTCTAAATCAGATTTAGTTTTATTGCTAAACCCATCTTTTTTATCTAATCTTACCTCATAGTATAAAGCTTTCTTTAAACCTAAATTGTATAATTTATTCGAAGTAGGCATATATAAAAATATATGTTTTTATAAGTGAGCTAGTTTTTGAGATTTTTAAAAATTTAAAATAGGCTTAAGACATTAATCTTCGTACAGACCGAGGTATTTTAAAGCAGCTGTAGTGGACCTATAGTTAAAGGAATAGGAGAATTCCTCATTGCCGGTTATATCCAGTTTAAAACAACAATCACCTAGGTAAATTATAATTATTTCTTTTACTTGATAGTATGAGTAGAAACAAACCTTTATTACAGTCTTGTCTTCTTCAGAAATATAGAAAGTTTTAAAAACTATATTATTTTCTAACAACTTTTTAAAAAAAGTACAATTAAAAAAATTATTTATAAGTAGCGCGTTTGTTAAAGTGTCTTCTAGTATTTTAAACATGTAGGTACTTGGCTTAGCATTTTTTAGTAAAGCGCAAGACACGTCAATCTCGAAATATTCATACAATTTTTGCACAATAACAGATTCTGAATTTTTAAGTAGATTATAAGCTACTGCTAATTCTCCATCATCGCTTATCCAATCAAACGGTACATAGCAATCAAAAGAAGTGTTTAAATATCTTGACCTAGCTATAGAATTTTCAATGGCCTTTCTTAAGCCCATTCTGTATGTACTATTATTTATTTTCATTTTTTAATTTTTTGAATATTTCAGGACTAAAAACAACTTTCAAGAAGCTAGTAAATATTTCAGATCCAAAATTACAATATGAACTATATAAACTTAAAGGTAATATTTCTTTACTGGAATTTTTGAATATAAGAATAGCAAATTCATAATTACAATACTCTAACTTAAGAATATTATAACTTATTGACCACGCTATAGACCCTACTACTAAATAAGAGGAACTGAAACATATATTATTTATGTAAGCTAAATATGGTGCATCATCATTACTATATAAAGTAAAAGCTACTGCATCTTGTTTTAATCTATTACAAATATTTATATAGCCTTTTAAATCTTTAAATTGGTCTATAGTATTATCACAGAATTCTTTTAATATTTGAAATTGTGGAGGCCATACAAAATAAAATAATTCATAGATTGTATCTTTCTCACTACCGCCCCAGTACTTTCTTAAAATAGAAAGGTCATAATCCTCTTTAAGAAGAATAAGAAGAATGAAAATCGGTAAGTGGTCTTTATCTACTGGTTTTTTGCCCAAATGACTTCTAAAAGAAGGACTTCTATTAAAAGCAAATATCTCCTTAGCTAATTTTAAATGCCAAGTTGTGAAAGTTAAATATTGCATTCTAACTCCAATTCGCTAGAAATCCTATTTTCTATATACCTTAAATATGGACATCCAAAAAATTTAATACTAACAGTTTCAAAATAAAATTCTTTCATAACTTGATACAAATTTATAAAGGATTCGCTAAGTTTAATCTCTCTATAAAATTTGTAAGACTTATCTAAATCACCATTTGGAAGAAGATTTAAGACGCTATACTGGTCATAATCCAAATTTCTATTCTTTAGTTTTTGAGCTATAGCAAATGCTTTTCCATATAAGTCTAAATTATAGAATAATTTATAGGAATCTAGCCTAAAAGCAGCAGAATCATTAAAAAATTTATTAGACTCTTTTAAATAATGCAATCTTTAAGGCAAAAGAAAAAACCTTATTTGATACCTGCTTCATCTTTTTTAGACTATGGTAATTTGTTGAGCTTTCATTGTATTTAGAGCGCTTTTATAATTTTCTTCTGTTATATCAGCAGTTAATGAAGAATGAACAATAACTTCAGTTTCAGGAAAAGTAGCGGATATACAAATAGCATTAGAAGCTACACAAATACTTGTTACTACCCCACATATTTCTACAATTTCTGGTTCCTTTAAAACTTCTCCCCATTTAAGATAGCAAAAGTTATTTTTATCTATAAACTCATCAATGAGCGGATTTATTTCACTTACTACTTGCCAGCCGTTTGAATGTTCTAAGCAATGTTCTACAGGTAAATTCTTACCCTCTTTTGTTTTTAAATAGTTACTATGATGAGTATCTCTTGTAGCTATAATTTTATAACCCTTAGCTTTTAATTCATTTATTTTTGCTACTATGTTAGGAATAATTTTTACTGCACTGTCATTTTTTAATGAGCCAGTACAAAAGTCATTTTGCATATCTACTACTATAAAATATTTATTACCCATATTTATCTCCTTAGCACAATTTTGGCTCAAAAGCCGGAATTTTTATATTTATTCTTTTAAAAGCACTTTTAGTGTTCATACATAAAATTTTGCTAAAATTTACCCCTTTTCGATTTTTACGTATGAGGTCATCAAGTTCTTTATATGTAAATCCAAGCGCATCTTCATCAGTAGAACCACACATTCCATCAGAAGGCTCTTTAAAGACTAATTCATCAGGTAATTTTAGATACTTACCTACTTCTTGTACTTCTGTTTTAGTAAGGTTTGATAAAGGCGCAAAATCACCTAAATTGTCTCCTCCATAAGTTTCCCAGCCTATGAAACTTTCAGATAAATTACTAGTATTACAGACAAAACAGTTACCAATTATAGAAGCAATGCTATAAAGCATAGTCATTCTAATTCTGGCAGGAGTATTTGTTTCAAAGTTTTTTGTTATATCTGTATTTAAAGCAACCCATAGACTATCTTTTATAATGTTATAAACATTAGCAATATTTATTTCATAACTTTTTATATTTAAAAATTCGCAAACTTTTTTAGAGTCTTCTATATCATTTTGGATTTTATTTGGCATAAGCACACCAATTACTCTATCAGACCCTAAAGCTTTTGAGCATAAAGCCCCAGCTACAGTTGAATCTTTACCACCAGAAATTCCTATAATTACTTTTGATAAATTATTACCATTACTATTCACCCAATTCTTAACCCAGGTAATACAATCTTCTGTTACTGATTTTTTGTTAAATTTATAATTTGCCACTATATTATTATGCTCCTAATAGAAATATTCAAAAGACTCTAAGTACATGTGTTTAATTTCATCAATAAGCTTTTGTCTCACTTTAGTAGCAGACGAATTATTAAACTTTTTGCTTATTTCAAGAAGTTCAAATGGAATTTCACTATCAACCTGTAACTGACCTTCACCTCTTGGTACAACAACCAAATTTACAAGATTCAGTATATCTCTATACCTATACCAAGTTTTAAAATTCTCATAAGAATCTTGGCCAATAATATAGTAGTATTCAGCATCTTTATCTTCTGACATTAACTCAGCTATAGTGTCAATTGCTCGCCAATTATCATCTTTATCTTCTTCTATTCTACTTATTTTTATATTCTTTAAGCTAGAAGTTAGATACGTAATTATATCTACCCGTTCAGAGAAAGAAAATAACTGTCTACTTTTTTTGTAGTATCTAACAGAAGTTGGAACAATTATAACTTCATCGAATCTTTTAATAGACTCTTTTACAATCTCGAAATGCCCTTTAGTAAAAGGGTCAGCAGTAGTTCCAAAAATAGCAATTTTTTTCATTTATTTACCAGTTTTTTCACGCCAAGCAATTTCAGATTTAAGACGGTTAATAGCTTCTATATTTCTTGACATATTTTTTCCAGATGCGTCTGATAATTTTGCTACGTCAAGCTCATTTATAATAACTGGCTTACATACTACATTTAAAGCTTGTACAGTTTGCGGTCCAGATAAATATGTCCCAATACCAAAAGCTACATTTGTTCTATCTTTAAAATACTTATTAATCTCTGTTGCAGTTTCAAAATTTAAACTGTCGCTAAAAAGAAGCGTCTTTGTTTTAGGGTCTATACCAAGCTTTTTATAGTGCTCTATGATTTTATCGCCCCAAGCATATGGACAACCAGAATCATGTCTTACACCTTTAAATAGAGTACTAAAAGTTTTTTGAAAATCTTTTAAAAATACATCCGTTCCTATTGTGTCAGTAAGCGCTATACCATTTTCTGTGCCATATTCTTTTACCCAGCTATTTAATACATACCAATTAGAATAAGCTGGATTATGATATTGGTAACCTTGACCAATTAATAAGAATACTTCATGCGCCATAGTTCCTATAGCACTTATTCCAAATTTCTTGGCCAGATAAACATTTGAAGTTCCTACAAAGCCTGGTACTTTTTCTTTTACCAAAGTTTCAATAAGCCAATCTTGCGCCTCATAACTCAATCTTCTTCTAAGTCCAAACTCAGAAAATAGCCCAATATCATATTTTCCAGATTTTATATCCTGAATTTTTTTAAGTGTTTCAGTTTTGAAGTCTTCTAATAATTTTTCATAATTGTAATGGTTTCTATAATAGACCTCAGTGCAAATAAAGAGTACAGGAATTTCATAATAACTATTTCTATGATGTCTTCCAGTAAAATGAATCTCAATTCCAGTTTCTTCATTCTCAGAAATTATAAAATCATTAAAACGAGGCTTCCAGTCAGATAAAAAATCAGCATAATCATAATGAATCCAGTGATACTTACTTGTAAGCCACTCTAATTCTTCCTTATCAAATCTTAGCGCACAATACGCTGTAATTTGCTTTCTTATTTCTTCTACATCTTCTTTTGTAAATTTATCTAACTTTCCTTGGCCTATATTACGAGCTTTAAAATCCCATATAGAAGTAGCAGAAGCATATTGGTGAAGAAAGACTTGACACATTGAAAATTTATACATGTCCTGTTGCATTAAAGAAGTTACCATTGGATTGTATTTTAAATTAAAATGCTCCTGTATTTTTTTTATATCTGTTGTAGATAAACCATTAATTTCCCATGCCATAATTAAAACTCCTTTAAAGCAGATTTAAAATTAGACTCTATATAAGCTACAATTTTTTCGGACATAATACCTCTTACATATATATAATTTTCAGTTATGTTAGATACTATTCCAGAAAAAGAGTCCTCAGTCTTCAGTTTTATTCTAACAAAATTATAAGTCGAATTATCGAAAATATTTAGAATTATACAGTTCTCAGATAACTTTTCTGCTGAGAAATCTAAATTATAATTTTTTAGTATTAAATTCACAACGTTAATATTCATAAAATTTTTTAAAATCTTATAGTACTTTAGTTTTTCATTATACGAATCAATAAAATACTGTGGTACTTCTATATCTTTATGCCACATTTCTTGGTCTTTATTATCTTCTATAATATTACCGCCAAGGATTTTCTTAGCTATAGCTCGTGATACAGCATTTAGCTTTCTAATGTCTCTATTAATAATTTCTTTACCTGTTGGACTATATATAAAAACAGCGCCTGCTAGTAATGAAAATCTATAAGCTGTTAAATACTCTCTGTTACTAGTCAAGGGTTTAGTCACTTTTCAAATCCAATTACTTCTAAGACGAATAACTAAACCTAAATTTAGTTCTATAAGTACCGAAGATATTGGCTTCCACGTAAACTATTAAGTCTTTTTCTAATTCATCTTTAAAATAAATTTTAGTATCATCCGCGTATATGTTGGATTTATATACTTTTTGTGCTCCATCTTCTACTTCAAGTATTATATTAACAGATTTAAAATTAGAACTTTGAATATAAAGCATACATGAATTCTTAGTTCTTTCTGTAACAGTATAATAAAAATCACAACTCTCTAAATAATTTAAAAAAGTATATCCAATATAGTTTTTTAATATTTTAAAATATTGTAGCTTCATATTATAAGAATTTATGAAAAATTTAGGTATTTCTATCTTATCTTTCATAATATCTAGCATTGTTACTTTTGATGTATACGAATTATTATTTTCAGTTTTATTTGATATTCTATCAGCAATAGCTGTTGTTAATAAATCTGGCTGGTTTTCTTTTTTTGATATATGTAAATAATTAAAAATATTAGTTTTAGCTTCATCTATAGCTAAATTATAGGCTTTTTTGTAGATAGAATTTTCTATAACCATATTACACCACCAAATTAAACATCTATTATATTTTCTTTTATATACTTTACAAGGTCTCTCTCAAATTCATCGACAGACTCCGTGTATTTTTTAGCTGTTAGAAAATAAATATTTGAAGTGAATATTCTATTACCAGTATTATAATTTAATTTTAAACTTATAAAATCATGATTAAAAGGCCCGAATATATAAAGAATACAACTGGTAGAATATATATACTCTACTTTAAAAGAGAGTGCATTCTTTTCTAAAAAATCTATAAAACCAAGATTCACAAATTTACTTAAAGCCTCATAATAAGTTAATAACTCTTTATATGAATCTATATAAAATTTTGGTATTTCAATTTTATCTTCTAAAGTTAGAATCTCTAATTCTGTAGCAGTACTAAATTTATAAATATTACCGGTTAATTTTCTGACAATAGCTTCTACAACTGGAATTTCCCAACCACTTGTAAGTCTATTTATACCATAAAGCTCTCTTAAAGATACGCATTTAGCTGTATTAAACGCTTCTTTATAAATATAAGCTGGTATAACTAAAGATTCCATAATTTATAATATGTTTTTAAAAGAAAAAAGGCTGGTAATTTCTCACCAGCCTTTAAGTAATTTAATTTTCTTCTTTCTTTATTAGCTCATCTACAAATACAACGTGATTAAAAAATTCTTCACCTGCCTTTTCTAAATTTTCGTAAGCGCCCTCTCGTAATTTTTTTAGAAAAACTACACAAGAACCATTTACATATTTCCAACGTTGATTTACAGGAGCTATTTCTTCAAATTTATTTTTCTTCTCATCCCATACACCAATATGAGCTAAAATAAAAACATTTTTATGAATTAAGACTTTATCTATTCTATAAAGATTTTTAGTTTTTAAAACCTTTTTAGTTTTTGGAAGCTGGCTTATTTGAGTACCAGCTTCAATCTCTATAGCCATTTCTTCAGCAGTTAAAGCTGTATCCTCATAAATATTTTCTATAATACGAGGATATTTATCAAGCAAATTAAGCTTAATACTATGAACCCAATCTTTCTCATTCATATCAAAATTAAATGAAAACCACTTTTTTTCTTTAGTTTCTTCATTTATAATATAAATACCATCTTCATTATTATTCTGACCTATAATAAAGCTAACTAAAACCGGCGCTCTAGTAAGAAAAGCATTAAGTTTGTTTATTGCTTCGCTAATCCACTTTTTATTATTTTTTGAAGATAAAATCATTTTTAATTTTCCTCAATAAGTGCATCTACTAATGCACAAAGTTCCATATAATCAGATTCAGCGCCATCAAGATTCTTCTTTTGACTTTTGAAGTATTTCCAGGCACCTTCTAAATCTGCTGGCTTTACATCTTTTTCTTTAGCAAATTCTTTAATTTGTCCTTTAGAGTCATATTTGATAACTTTAATTTGCTCTTTAAGTTGGTCAATTCTGTCATCATTTTGCTCAAGAGCTTCAAATAAACCAAGTAATTCCTCAGTAGTTACATTGTTCGATACCATTTTTCTGTATTCTCCTACATTTTAGTTTTCAGCTTTATCAGCTGCTTCTTTTATAACTTGACTTATATGGTCAAGTTTATCTTTAAACGCTGTTAGCGCTTCCTTTTTAGATAGAAAATACCCTACCCTCATATTTTGAGGCGGAATTTTTACACCACTAATAGGTTTTCCATTTTCTATAGCTACTAAATTTCCCATTCGAACTTCTTCAGTATTTATAGAATTTTTAACCCATCCTTGAAATTGAAATTCAAGTACCTTAGCTTCTTCTTTGCCATTTTCATCTACAGAAAAACTAGCAGAATAAACCGTATCTCCTTTTTTTATACTATCAATTTCAGAATTAAATAAAGGTAGTGTACTTTTATTTTCCGGTGAAAAAGCTTTACTTAGGGCTTCTTCTAATAGCTTTTCTTTTTTTTCTTTCTTCATATATTAAACCTTTCTTAGTATAGCCAAAATTTCTTCTACATGTTTTATTATATACATTTCACTCAATTTTATTTTCATATTCGTTTCAAA
>ERZ772961.686-NODE-686-length-13325-cov-2.594800_pt1 | contig 13325 bp, 9 predicted proteins | sample MGYA00580677_ERZ772961 | MGnify/ENA primary metagenome ERZ772961 (study PRJEB29015, sample SAMEA2738088) | human oral metagenome | biome: human oral; feature: human-associated habitat; material: saliva | place: China | collected 2227 ... | reverse complement strand
AACGCCCTTCTTGAGGATGAGGTTGCCGTACAGGGCGGTCTCCCCGGTGAGGACGACGGCGTAGACGCTCGGGGTGTAGTCGTAGAAGGCCATGCGCTCAATCGTCTTGACGCTCACCGGTCCGGCATCCTTCTCGGCCTCGTTCCAGATCTGCTCGTAGACGTCCCACACCGGAGGCCGAGGGTCGTCGCCCACTGTCTCCATGAGGGCCACCTGGTAGCTGCTGTACCGGTCCAGAGGCATGAGGGTGAGGATGGATGTGAGCAGGTCGGGGATACCCAGGCCATCTGCTCGCACCGTGTTGGGGTGGAGATGGTGTCCGGGGAAGTTAGCATCGGCCAGGAGAATCTCGTCCCCATGGCCCATCTCGAGCAGGATCTTGACGAGGTCGGGTGACAGGTTGGCGGGAATGTTGCGGAGCATCGTTGCTCCTTTCGTGAGATGGGTGTTCGGATTGGTGGTTGTTTCAGTCGAGGAGGCCGGTGGTCAGCCGGTCGTGACGTTGAGCAGCCGCTCCCGCATGGCGTCGAAAGTGCTGGGGTCCACGATGGAGTCGGTGGGCTCAACGTCGACCAGGCGGGCGCTGCGGCGCAGCACCTCACCGCGCGAAGCCGGCTCGACGGCGCCGGTGGCCTCGAGCTGGGCGAGGATGTTGCCCAGGGCGCTGGCCTCCGGCGTGCCTACGACGACACGTCGGTTGCAGGCCGCCGCCGTCATCGCCGGAAGGAGGCTGTTGCGCGCTCCCCCTCCCACCAGGTGGATCGGCGAGGCCGGGTCCAGCAGGTCGCCGACGACGTCCTGCAGCCCCTGGGCGTAGGCGGCGTGGGCGCAGGCGAGCGACTCGAGGATGAGCCGGACCGTCTGCGCCGGCCCCTCGGGCTCCACCGCGTAGTGGTCGCGACACCAGCGGGCGATCTTGGCCGGCATGTCCCCGGGGCTGGCGAAGAGCTCGTCATCGGGGTCGATGACGACGCCGAGCGAGGTGCACTCCCCCGCCGCCTTGACCAGCGCGCCGGTGTCGGGCTCGTCCCAGGAGCGCTGGCACTCCTGGAGCAGCCAGAAGCCGGTGAGGTTGCGCAGGAGCCGGATACCGCCGTCGGTGCGGACCTCGTTGGTCAGCCCGGCCCGCAGCGCCGCCTCGTCCAGGACCGGACGGGGAACGACAGCGCCGATGAGGCTCCAGGACCCCGAGGAGATGAACAGGCGAACCTCGTCCCCCCTCAGCCCGAGTGCGTGGACGGCGCAGGCGGTGTCGTGTCCACCAGGACGCACGATGGTGATCCCCTCCGGCGTCGTCCCGGCCACTGTGGCGTCGTCGACGAGCGGGGGCATCCACCGCTCGGGGATCCCAGTGGCCTCAAGGACCTGAGACGCCCAGTGCCTCGCCCCTGGGGAGGCGAGCCCGGTGGTCGAGGCGATCGCCCGCCCTGCCTTGGCCGGGGCGCCGAGCAGGTGCGCCACCAGGTCGGGCAGCAGCAGGAAGCGGTCGACCCGATCAACGAGGTCCGGCTCCTGCCTCAGGTCCGCGTAGAGCTGGTAGACCGTGTTGATCTGCTGGGGCAGGATGCCGGTCGCTCGCCAGGCCGTCTCCGGGGAGATGGCCCGGTCCAGGTCCGTGGCCCATCGGGCCATACGCCCGTCGCGGTAGGCCCGGGGAGCGCGCAGCAGCTCTCCTTGGGCGTCGAGGAGGCCGTAGTCGACGCCCCAGGTGTCGATGCCGATGCTGTCGGGAGCCCGCCCCAGACGCTCAGTCACCTCGACGATGCTCCGACGAGCACCGTCCATGATGCGCTCGAGGTCCCAGGTGAGGGTGCCGTGGTCATCCACCGCCTGGTGGTGGAGCCGGAAGACCTCCTCAGTGCTGATGGCTCCCTGACGGTAGCTTCCCAGAACCGCTCGTACGGAGCTGGATCCGAGATCGAGTGCGAGTGCGTGGTGCTCGTCGGTGCTCGTCATGACGTCGGTCCTTCAGCGGTAGAGGGGACCGAAGGTGGCGCAGGCCCTGAAGTCGGCGCTCTCGGGCTCGGCGGTGCCGAAGGGCACCCAGGCCTTGGGACGCAGGATCCTCTCACGCTCGACGTTGTGCATGTAGACGGGGATGCGCAGCATCGAAGCCAGGGTGATGAGGTCGGCGCCGAAGTGTCCGTAGCCGGTGGCCGTGTGGTTGGCGCCCCAGTTGGCCATCCAGTCGTAGACGGAGGTGAAGGCGCCCTGGCCGGTCAGGCGTGGGACGAAGAAGGTCGTCGGCCACGTCGGGTCGGTACGGTAGACGATCTGGTCGCGCACGTCGTCGGGCAGCTCCACGGTCCAGCCCTCGGAGATCTGGAGAACGGGCCCCTGACCGGCCACGAAGTTGAGGCGTGTCGCGGTGACGGGCATGCCGCCGGCGGTGGTGAAGTGCGTGGAGAAGCCGCCTCCGGGGAAGTACTCGCGGGTGGCGGCGTGGAAGGTGGAGGCCTTGAGGTCCGCCTCGATGTCCGCCTCGGTGATCTCCCACCAGTGCTTGATGATGGGGTTGCCCTCGGCGTCCTTCTCCTCACCGGTGGCGTTGAGCGTGGTGGCCCCGGAGTTGCGCAGGTCGATGAAGCCGTTCTCGGCGCGTCCCTCGAGCTTGTAACCGGTGACCCGCTCAACGGCCTCGGGGCTCCAGTAGGTGCGCACGTCGCTGAAGAGCTGGGGACGGTGGGTCAGAACGGAGTTGAAGAGCATGGCGACGGCGTTGCCGGCGTCTCCCTCCGTGGCGAAGACCTTCTCGGGCCGCTTGCCGTTCCAGTCGAAGGTGGTGTTGAGGAAGGTCTCGAGGATGTCGCCGTTGGGCTTGTAGTCCGTCCACTGGCGCTGCCCCTGGAAGCCCGCCGCGATGGCGTCGTGCCCGTCGGCCTCCTCGACGAAGCCGAGCTCGGCCAGGGCGGGATTGCCCTCCATGAGGTCGCGACCGATGAGGAGCATCTTGATGCAGTAGTCGAACTGCTCGTCGTACTCCTCCTGGGTGAAGCAGTTGGCCTCCGGGTTGCGGTTCTCCCCGATGGTGAGGTGCTCCCGGGCCCAGGCCAGGGCGGCCTCGTACTCCTTGTGGTCATAGATGCCGTGGGCGATGCGGCGGTCGATCTCGATCATGTCGATGTACTCGGCGCGCATTCCCAGGTAGTCGACGAAGAACTGCTCGGGGACGCGGCAGCCCGCGATCCCCATGGAGACGGTCCCGATCGAGAGGTAGCTGCGCCCCTTCATAAGGCCGACCCCCAGCGCTGCGCGCGCGTAGCGCAGGATGTTCTCGACGACGTCGTCGGTCAGGCCGGAGTCGTCGGCGTCCTGCACGTCGTGGCCGTAGATGCCGAAGCAGGGGATGCCCAGCATGTTGTAGGCGGCGGCCGCGGCGGCCAGGGTCACGGCCCCGGGGCGCTCAGTGCCGTTGAAGCCCCAGATGGCGTGCGGGATGGAGGGGTCGAGGTCGAGGACCTCGGTGATGTAGTTCCAAGAGGCGGTGACGGTCAGGTCGGCGCACACGTTCTCGGTGCGGAACTGCTCCTTGCAACGGTTGGCCTCGGCCACTCCCCCAATCGCGGTCTCGGAGACGACGCATCGCACCGGGCTGCCGTCGGGGTAGGTCAGGCGGGAGGAGATGAGCTCGGCGACATCCTTGGCCAGCTGAGCGGTCTTGTCCTCGAGGGACTCCCTCACGCCGCGACGGCGGCCGTCGATGAGGGGGCGGATTCCGATGGCGGGATAGGACGCAGTAGGCATGACAGGTTCCTTTCACTGGGCGACGATGACCAGGGCCCACGCAAATGTGAGCGCAAACAAAGCATGGCTCTAACCAATCGGTAATGTCAAGTATTAAGGCAAAACATCGCAGCCATGGACATGAGAGCGCCAACATGAGAGGATTCGTCGGTACCACTTCTGACGCAACGGGGCGTGCAGCGGTACGCCCCGAGGAAAGAGCTCATGATGCTTCTCAACAACGCTCGCCAGCAGATCACCGAGGCCTGCTTCCACCTGGCCGACGACGGACTGGTCGTCGGCACCGCCGGCAACCTGTCCGTCCGGGAGGGCGACCTGGTCGCCATCACCCCTTCAGGGCTGCCCTACCAGGACATGCGCCCCGACCTGGTCGCCGTGGTCGACTACGCCACGGGCAGGCAGGTCGAGGGGCCGCTCAAGCCCGCCAGCGAGCTCGACCTGCACCTGACCGCGCTGCGGGCGACCGGCCAGATGTCCGTGGTACACGCCCACTCCTACGCCGCCACCACCGTGGCCAGTCTTGAGGGAGTCAGCGCGCTTCCGGCAGTGCACTACTACATCTGCATGTTCGGCGGCAGCGACGTACGGGTGGCGGACTACGCGATCTACGGCTCCCCCGAGCTGGCGGCCAATGTCGAGCGGGCGCTCGAGGGACGCACGGCGGCCCTCATGAGCAACCACGGCTCCGTGGTGACCGGCCCCGACCTGGCCGCCACCTACGTCCTGGCCCAGGAGCTGGAGTGGGTCTGCGAGCTCTACCTGCGCGCGCTCGCCGTCGGCAGCCCCAAGATCCTCTCCGACGAGCAGATCGCGGCGGTCGCACGCAAGATCCGGGACACCGGTTACGGCCAGCACGCCCCGGCCGAGGAGGGCTGAGCGCCCCGTTGGAACAGAGGCGGGGACCGTCCGGGTAGGGTCTGCCTCATGACGAGGATCGTGGCCGGAACTGTGGGCGGGCGCAGGATCGAGGTGCCCCGGTCCGGGACGCGCCCCACCTCCGAGCGGGTGCGCGAGGCGCTCTTCGCCCGACTGGACCACTACGGGGTGCTCGACGGCGCCCGGGTGCTGGACCTGTGCGCGGGCTCGGGGGCCCTGGGCCTGGAGGCGGCGAGCCGAGGGGCTGGCGACGTCACCCTCGTGGACTCCTCGCGCGCGGCCACCGACACCTGTCGGCACAACATCCGGGCGCTGGGCCTGAACGAGGTCACCGCGGTCACCGCGAAGGCGGCCACGTTCCTGACCGGCGCGGCGGGAGCACCAGTGGACCTGGTACTGATCGACCCGCCCTACGACCTGCCCCAGGAGGAGCTCACCGACATCCTCACTCCCCTGGCCCGCAGCGAGGACCCGTGGCTGGCTCCCCGCGCCGTCGTCGTCGTCGAGCGCTCGACGCGTTCAGCAGAGCCCGCCTGGCCGGCGGGACTGGCGCGCTTCGCGGACAAGCGCTACGGCGAGACCACGGTCTGGTTCGCCGAGCCGACCACCGATCCCGTCGCGTCCACCAGTCCTGCCTGAGCCCGACCTGTCACGCTCTTTCAAGGAAGGCCTGAGCCTCTTCGTCAAGGCGCTCAACGATCGCCGCGGCCAGGGCCCGGTGCTCGCGCAGCTGCGGATCGTCGTCCACGATCCGCTCGGCCTGGCGCCGGGCGGTGGCAATGAGCTGGGCGTCGCGGGTCACGCGCAGCAGGTCCAGGCCGGAGGTGCGCCCCGACTGCGAGGCCCCCAGGACGTCACCCTCGCTGCGCAGGTCGAGATCGGCCTCAGCCAGGGCGAATCCGTCCGTGGTGGAGGCGAAGGCCTTGAGCCGGTGGAAGGCGGTGGTACCGACCTCCACGCCAGTGACCGCCACACAGACCGACTCCCGGTCACCGCGTCCGACCCGCCCCCGCAGCTGGTGGAGCTGGGACAGGCCGAAGCGGTCGGCGTCCAGGATGACCATCATGGAGGCCTCGGGCACGTCCACCCCCACCTCGATGACGGTGGTGGACACCAGGACGGGAGTAGCGCCGGAGGCGAATCCCATCATGGCGGAGGCCTTGTCCTCGCTGCTCATGCGCCCGGTGAGGACTCCGACGCCGATGCGCTCCAGGGCGGGCTCGGCCTCCAGCCGCTGCCTCCACTCCTCGACGGAGGCCAACGGACGGTCGGGACGCGGGGCGGGCTCGTCGAGCTCAAGCAGCCCTGAGGCCCGTTCGGCATCGGTGCCTGCATCAGAAGCTGGGGCATCCCCCTGCTGGGGCTCGTCATCTCCCCCCTCGATCCGCGGGCACACGACGTAGACGCGCCCTCCGGCGGCGACCTCCTTGGCGGCGCGCCGCCAGATGCCCTCGACCCAGGAGGTGCGCGACCACGGGACCAGGTGGGTGGTCACGGGACTGCGCCCCGCGGGCAGCTCGTCCAGGACGGAGGTGACCAGGTCGCCGAAGACCGTCATGGCGACAGTGCGAGGGATCGGGGTGGCGGTCATGACCAGCAGGTGGGGGGTGTGGCGCTGACCGGTGACCGGATCGGTGACACCGCCGCGCTCACGCAGGGCATCGCGCTGAGCGACACCGAAGCGATGCTGCTCGTCGACGACGACCAGTCCGAGGAAGGGGATCTGCACCGTCTCCGACAGCAGGGCGTGGGTTCCCACGACGATGGCCGGCTCGCCCGCGGCCAGGTCGGCCAGGACCCGGCGGCGCTGGGCCGCCGGGGTGGAGCCGGTCAGCAGGTGGACGCGGGTGGCGCGCTCGGCGCCACCGAGCATCCCCAGGCGGCCCAGGGGGCCGAGAACCGCCTCGAGGGAGGAGTGGTGCTGGGCGGCGAGCACCTCGGTGGGAGCCAGCAGGGCCGCCTGACCTCCACCTCCGACCACCTGGAGCATGGCACGCAGGGCTACAAGGGTCTTGCCGCTACCCACGTCGCCCTGGAGGAGGCGCTGCATGGGGACGGTGCGAGCCAGGTCGGTGGTGATCTCCTGCCCGACTCGTACCTGCCCGGCAGTCAGGTCATAGGGCAGTGCGGCATCGAGGTCGGCTCGCAGGGATCCGGTCGCCTCCGGCTCGGGCCAGGCAACCGCCGTCCGGGTCGCCTCGTGGTGCGCCCGCCGCTGAGCCAGGGCCACCTGCAGGACAAGGGCCTCCTCGTGGCGCAGCCGGGTACGGGCGGCCTTCCACTGGTGGGCGTCATCGGGTCGGTGGACCCACCGGTAGGCGGTGTAGGCGTCGATGAGTCCGGCCTGGCGCCGCAGGTCCTCGGGCAGGGGGTCGGGGACGTCTCCCGGTTCCAGCTGGTCCAGGACGGTCCGCACCGCCTTGCCCACCGACCAGGACGGGAGGGCCTCCGTGCCCGGGTAGATGGGCATGGGACGGGCCAGGAGGGCCTCGCGCTCGTCCTCGTCGAGCTCGTCGAGGACGTACAGGCGCGGGTTGGACAGCTGCCTGCGTCCACGGTGGAGCCCCACCTTGCCGCTCATGAGAACAGTGGTTCCCGGAGCCAGCTGGGTGGCGCGGGCGCGCATCTGGCCCGCCGCGCCGAACTGGACGACGTCCATGGTCGAGACGCCGTCGGTGACGGTGGCCTCCATGAGGGCCGGCGCCCGGCCCGAACGCGTGCGGCGGGAGGACGCCCGCACGATCTGGGCCTGGATAGTGGCCTGCTCGCCCTTGACGAGCGTGCGCATGTCGGTGAGGTCCCCCCAGGTGTCGTAGCGCCGGGGCAGAAGGCGCAGCAGGTCACCCCCGGTCTCCACCCCCTGCTTGGCGAGCTGGGCGGCGGTGCGCTTACCCACGAACCGGGTCACGGGACGCCCGAGGAGCCCGACGCTGCCGGGACGAGGCGCGCGGGTCGAGCGATCAGGCGAGCTGGGCACGGTACCCACCCTATGCCGACGACTGTCCTGTGGCGTTGAGGCGCCTACCCTGCCACTACTCGATGGCGATGAGGACGTCCGGGCGCTCCTGGCCACCCGCGTGGACGGCTACCTCCACATCCTCACCGAGCACCTGCCCTCGGGCGCCCACCGCTGCGCTCGCGGCCAGAGCCCCGACGTCGCGGCCGGCGTTGCGGCCGGTGATGACGGTCAGCAGCTCGTCGGAGGGCCGCAGCGCCGATGCCACGGCGTGGGCCACGGCGTCGGCGTCGGCCTGGGCCCCATTGAGGGCGATGGTGCGCAGACCTGCTGCGGCGCTCCAGGCGCGGCGGGCCAGATCGGCCAGCTCATCCTCCTCGCTCCGTCCAGCCAGGGCGACGGTGGCCGCAAGGACCCGGGCCTCGTCATCGGTGTCGCACACGAGGAGCTGAATGCCCTCGGACTTGTAGCGCTCCGACGGAGCCGCCGCCTGCATCCCGGCGCGAGCGGTCTCACGAGCGGCTCCTGCGTTCCGCTTCCCGACCGGAGGACGGACGGTGGATACGGCGGAGCGGGCCGCCAGGAAGCGGGCGGCATCGTGGGCGGCCTCAGTGCAGGCGGCATCACAAGGCAGCACGATGACCTGGGAGGACCCCAGATCCGCAGCGGCACGGGCGATCCCCTCCCGGTCAGGATTGAGGACGACGGCGGCGTCGGAGCGGGCGAGCTGCTCGATGAGCCCGGGGGCCCGGGTGCAGGCGATGACCCCGACCCCCGCCTCCCGCGAGCGGGCGGCCAGGCGAGGCCCCTCCACCGGAGCGGGCTGGGGCATGGCTGCCTGGGAGGGATGCATTCGCACCGACTTGGCCTTGCGCTCAGCCCGGCGGGCGGCCAGGCGCTCGAAGGAGACCACGTGGCCCATGGGATCGGAGTCGAGCGCGCCCCACGGGGACGGAGGCTCATCGGTGGAGGCCACCAGGGCGGTGGGGTGGAGGTGGTGGATGCAGATCTGGCGGGCGCGGCCTGCATGGGGCATGGCCGCCCGCGGTGTGTCGGTGTGGACGTGGACCTGGTAAAGGCCCACACCCAAGGCGTCCGGGGTGCCGACGACTCCCACAGAGTCACCGATGAGCTCCAGGTCGCGACGCAGCTGGCCGGCCTGGACCGCGGTGGCCTCCAGCAGGTACATGACCTCGAACTCGCCGGTGGACATGCCCAGCGGCTCGGGACCGACGCTGTGTGGAACCCCGCCCTTGGCCAGATCGGTGAGCATCTGGCGGGCGACGGCCGTATACGGGGCGTGCTCGTCGGCGTCCTCGTCGCCCTGACGCAGCTCCGGGGCCGCCCCGGGGTCTACGTCCTGGACCGCGTCGATGGTGTCCGACAGGCAGGTCAGCAGCAGCATGAAGGCCGCTCCCCCGGCGTCCACCGGTCCGTGTCCGAGGCCCGCGGTCTCGACGACGGACTCCTGGGACCCGAATGCGGCGGCGGCGGCGATGACGCTCAGAGTCGCCGGCGAGCTCGCCGTCGCCTCTTCCAGGGCGGCGCGGGCAGCCGTGGCGGCGTCCCTGGCCACCGACAGCAGGGTGCCCGCCACGGGGCGCGAGACCGCGGCCCACGTGGTGTCCGCCATGGCCTCGTAGGCGTGCACGAGTTCAACGGGGCGCAGGCCGGCGGGGTCGGGGGTGTCTGCGCAGACGTCGGCGAAGGCAGCCAGGGCCTGGGAGACCAGAAGACCCGAGTTTCCGCGCGCTCCACGCACAGCGCCGTCGGCTGCGGCCCGTGCCACCTGCGCGGCGTCGGCGGCCCACCCCAGGCGGTGAAGAGCGTCAGAGGCCGAGCGCAGGGTGAGCAGGACATTGGTTCCCGTATCGGCATCCGGCACGGGGAAGACGTTGAGGACGTCGACGAGATCGCGTGTCTGATCGGCGACGATCTCTGCCAGCGCGATCCAGCGCCGCACTGCGGGACCGTGCAGCACACGGGCCCCGGGGACAGGGATAGCGGGGCGGTGTCCTTGCGACTGCGCCATCTTCGCCTCCCCTGGGTCCCGGCTACGACCACCACACCGTGCATCTCACGCTGCGAACACCTTCTGTTCCACTGCATGATCTGCATATGTGCTGGCGTTCAGCGAGCCTGGTTGACGGTGAGGCCGAGCCTCTGGATTGATGATGGTTTCAGGGTACCCGCCCGCACACATTCCTCCCACCGGAGAGGGAACCGTCCACAACGGCCTGTTCTGGGCGACAGAGAGCCGATTAGGTACCCGAACCACTGACACGCTGGTCAAACTGCGTACCACCGCACCCGCGAGGGCAAACGTTCGCCACACGGTGAGATCGAACACGTTTACAACGGACCACACACCCCCGGTCAGGCCGACGTGTGCCCGAACCCACGCCCTCGCGGCTTGGGATGGCACCAATCGGTCCGCTATTGTTCTCGGGTTGCCCAGCGCTCCGCGCTTGGGCGGTAAGACCTGGCGCCAGGCACCGACCTGGGCGTTGAAGCATTGAAGATCAGGAGTGAGACCGTGGCTGCTGTGTGCGACGTTTGCGGCAAGGGCCCCATCTTCGGCAAGAGCGTCTCGCACTCCCACGTGCGGACCAACCGCCGGTGGAACCCCAACATCCAGCGTGTGCGTGCTCTCGTCAACGGCGCCCCCAAGCGCCTCAACGTGTGCACGTCCTGCCTCAAGGCCGGCAAGGTGACGCGCAACATCTGACGCATTACCTCGAGTCCTTCGAGCGTGAGGCCGCCGCTGCATCCGCAGCCGGCGGCCTTTGTCATGCGCCTGTCATGATCCTGCGCACGCGCTGTCCCAGGGCAGCGACCTGAGACAGACCCCAGGCGGCTCATCCCCCGGCGAAGTGGTCCCAGCCGGCGCCCTCCTGAACCGGTTCTCCTCCCAGGAGGACACCCGGTCGATGTCCCAGAGCGTGAGACTGCGGGGCCTCGAGGTCCAGGACACGACCGATGACCCGGACGCCCTCCGGTAGACGCTCCGCCGCGTCGGCCGGGAAGGTGGCGAGCATCCCGTGGTCCTCTCCCCCGGTGAGCAGCCAGCTGCGGGCCAGGGCGCGCGCTGCCGGTCCCGCGTCGTCGGCCACCAGCGCCGCGACAGGCTCGAGGAAGGACATATCAGGCAGATCGTCCGGAACATCCAGGTCGATGACGACACCACTGGCCCGCGCGATCCGTCCGGCATCGCGCAGCAGCCCGTCAGAGACATCCATCATGGAGGTGGCGCCGGCGGCGGCCAGGGCCGGACCGGCCGCCAGGGCCGGGCTGGGCGCGCGAAAGGCGGCCAGGCAGTCCCGCACCTGAGGCATCTCCTCAGCCCGCTCGAGACCGGCCATGACCTGCGGCCCGGCACTGAGCAGCGCCAGCCCGGCCGCACTGCGCCCCAGGGTGCCGGCGTGGACAACCAGGTCACCGGGCCGGGCACCGCTTCGCAGGACCGGTGCGCGGCCCTCGAGATCGCCCAGGACCGTGACGGCCACGACCAGGGACTCACCGCCGCTGAGGTCGCCGCCGACGACGCCGGCGCCGCAGGGCTCGCAGCCCTGCGCCAGTCCCTGCGCGAAGTCCCGCACCCAGGCCACCGGGGTCGTCGGCGGCATGACGAGACCGATGACGAGCGCAACCGGGCGGGCTCCCATGGCGGCGGCGTCGGCGAGGTTCTGGGCAGCGGCCCGCGCGCCGACGTCGCGCCCTGTGGACCACTCGGTGCGGAAGTGGTGCCCCTCAACCAGGACATCGGTGCTCACCGCCGTGCGCGCGTCGGGGAAGGACAGGACGGCGCAGTCGTCCCCGGTGCCGACCGGGGTCTGCGGGCCACGCGGCAGGAGCGGGGTAATGACGGCGAGGAGCTCCTCCTCGCTGAGGTCCCCGACCCGTATGGCCCGGCCGCCGGGAGGAGCCGGATCAGCGATTGACATCGGTGGAACGGACCCGGGCCAGCTCGATGAGCTCGGAGACCAGGTCGGTGTACCCCAGGCCGGAGACCTGCCACATGTAGGGATACATGGAGAAGGGGGTGAAGCCAGGCATGGTGTTGATCTCGTTGACGACCGCCTCGCCGGTCTCGGTGAGGAAGAAGTCGACTCGGGCCAAGCCCTCGCAGCCGACAGCCTCGAAGGCCCGGGCGGCGGTATCCATGATGAGCGCACGCTCCTCGGGGCGGATGCGCGCCGGGCAGACCATGGCGACGGCGTCGTGAGCGAGGTACTTCGTCTCGAAGTCGTAGAACTCGCCGGCCCCCTGGGAGGTATCCATGGCGATCTCGCCGGGCTCAGCCACCCGAGGGGCGTCGTCGCCGCGGCCCTGAAGGACGGCGACCTCGACCTCGCGTCCTACGATGCCGCTCTCCACGAGGACCTTGGGATCGACGGCGCGGGCCGCCTCGATGGCATCGGGCAGGTCCTCGGGGCGCTCGACCTTGCTGATGCCCAGGGACGATCCGGCGCGGGAGGGCTTGACGAACAGGGGATAGCTCAGGGACTGGCAGGCGGTGAGGATCGCCTCCGGATCGCGCTTCCAGGCATGGGGGCCGACGACGACGTGCGGGGCCGTGGCGATACCGGCGGCGCCCAGGAGCACCTTGGTGACCTGCTTGTCCATGCCCGCGGCGCTGGCCAGCACTCCGCAGCCGACGTAGGGCACGCTCATCATCTCCAGCATGCCCTGGATGGTCCCGTCCTCACCGTAGGGTCCGTGCAGGAGCGGCAGGACGACGTCGACCTGGCCGAGCACCCGGGGACCCGTGGGGCCGAGCACGGTGAGCTCACCGCCTCCCAGCGGAGCGGTGAGGATGCCTTGTCCCAGCCCGTCGGCGGTGATCGTCACCGGCGGCTGGCTGTCGCTCAGCTCGAGGGCGGCCGGGTCGTCCTCAACGAGCACCCACTGGCCCTCGGGCGTGATGCCCACTGGAAGAACCTCGTAGCGGTCGCGGTCGATGGCTGACAGGACACCGGCGGCGGTGGCGCAGGAGATCGTGTGCTCACCGCTGCGGCCGCCGAAGACGACGGCGACGCGCACCTTGGACTTGTCGGGACTGGGAACGGAGGGGCCGGTTTCCTGGAGGTCTGTCATAGCCCCACGCTACCGCGCAGGTCCCTTTATGCTGTTAACGCACGGACAACTCGGAACAAACCCGGCGTCCCCGTCGCCCTGGTGGCGCCTTGTGGAAGTGAGGCAATGATGCACTGTCGCTCCATCGCATCACTCGCCATGCTGCTCAGTGCGGCCCTGGCACTGAGCGCCTGCTCATTGAGCACCTCGTCACCGTCCGCTTCCCAGGCCTCCGCATCCTTCAGTACCGGGTCGCCGGGAGCGGCTCCGGCGGCCACAGGCACGACGCCGCCCGTCCACCCGAGCCACAACAGCTCCGACGTCCCGGACTGGGGATCCGGCTCCCAGGGCCAGCAGGCGGCCGAGGACAGCACGCTGACGGTCGCCGACGTCAGGATCGGGAACCATCCGGATGAGGGCTACAGCCGGTTCGTGGTGGAGTTCGATGGTCAGGGTGCGCCCGGTTGGAGCCAGCCGCAGTGGGATGTGCCGGCCTCGACCATGGGCAAGGGCGACCCGATCGAGGTCGAGGGGACTCACACGATGGTGATCCGGGGCAGCGGCGTGGCTAGCGTTCCCCCGGACGGGCAGAGGGTCAGCGGCCACCGGCAGATCGAGCTCGACAACTCCACCACCGATGACCGGAGCATCGACTCGGCCTATATCGACCCCG